>ERZ826764.846-NODE-846-length-40565-cov-91.951345_pt1 | contig 40565 bp, 29 predicted proteins | sample MGYA00519870_ERZ826764 | MGnify/ENA primary metagenome ERZ826764 (study PRJEB31778, sample SAMEA3449239) | human gut metagenome | biome: human gut; feature: human-associated habitat; material: faeces | place: United Kingdom | collected 2010/2012 ...
GCGGTGAGGAGCTTGCGGTTGGGCACGTCGTCAATCGGGACCCAGCAGATTTCCATGCTTTCGTCGTCGTTTGCCTTGGGCTCGACGGTGTGGCCGGGCTTTTCGAAGGCAAACACGGTGGTGTAGGCCCACGGGCCGTGGTCCTCGCGGTAGGAGCCGACTACCTCGATGTCTTCGGGAGTGATGTTGGCTTCCTCATAGCTTTCGCGCAGCGCGCCCTCGATGGGCGATTCGCCGTCCGCGGTGGCACCGCCGGGAATACCCCACGTGCCGCCTTCGGCGCTCCACGCGGCGCGATGTTGCATGACCACGTGGGTCACCTTGCCACTCACCGGGTCGCGACGAGCCAGCAGAATACCGGAAGCACCGTTGGTGCCCCAATGCTTGCGGCCGCAGGCGCAGTCCACCCAGCCATCGCCGGGCTGGTGTACGTTTTCGACCGGCGGCAGAATGCCAGCGTGCTGGTTGCCCGATGCCTTGCTTTCCGGTTCCAGTTCACCACGGCCGACATTCCACAGGTCAGTCCACGTGATGCCCAGTTCGCCGGCCAGATGCCGGGCCAGCGGCAAGCTGAGGCCGATGATGCCGTGCGGATCGCCCTCAATACTGTCGATGAACGCACCACCGAAGCCTTCCAGCGTGAACGATCCGGCGACTTCCAGCGGCTCGCCAGTGGCAATGTACCGTTCGACGTCGGCATCGGTGAATTCGCCGAAATGGACTTTGGCGTGGCTTGCGCCGCGCACGGTACGCCCGGTCGCGAAATCGATCAGGCAGTGGCCGGTCCACAGTTCGCCGGTCGCGCCGCTCATGCGCTTCAGTCGTTCGCTGGCCACGGCTTCGCTGTGCGGCTTGCCGTAGCATTCGCCGCCCAAGAGGAACATCGAATCACAGCCGAGAATCAGCGGGCCGACTGTCGCCTCGGTCAGTCCCGGCTGTCCGGCAATAGCGGTGGCGATGGGTTCGGTGACGGTCGGCATATCGATGCCGGAGAAGTCGCGCGTGGTGGCGATTTCCGCCTTGGAATAGTCAATGGGCTTGCCAGCGGCGGCTTCACGCAAGTCTTCGACGGCAGCTTCGCGTTCCGAATCCTTGATTTCCTTGGCCTTGAGCGGGTAGGCGATCACGCGGTCACCGGTCGCAGCGGCGGCAGTATCGGCCACATCACGATACGCACGATGAACGGCCTCGGCCTTGGCCGCGGCCAGAATCATCACGCGCTGCTTGATGCTCAAATCGTCGACGGTGACGCCTTCTTCACGGGCGGCCGCTTCCAGCGCAGCAGGCTCATCCACATGCGAGACGCGAATTGTGGGGCAGATACCCGCCGAATACAGCACGTCACGGCGAGGCTTGGACTTGGAAGCAAGAATTAGTGGAATGGGCATGACTTAAGTCCTTATGCTCCCGCTGGCGGGAGCTGTCGAACGAAGTGAGACTGAGGGTGGTCTCTGCCGGTATGGCGGACCACCCTCAGACCGCCTGCGGCGGCCAGCTCCCGCCAGCGGGAGCCTTCTCCTCGACTTAGCGACGCTCGATTTCGACGCCGGCGGTGTTGATGGGCAGGTGAAGCACACGCCAATGGCCGGAAGCAAGCTGCTCCGATGCGATCTGGTCGATGGCTTCGCGGGCGTTGCCGTAATGCAGCACGAGCACGCAGGGGCCGGCACCGGAGACTGCGGCGGCATAGCCCTTGGAGCGGAAGAGCGCAATGAGCTCGGTGGACGGCGGCATCAGGGCACCGCGATACGGCTGGTGCAGTTTGTCCTGCGTGGCGGTGAACAGCAGCGCGTTGGACTGGGCCTGAGCGGCCGCAAGCTCGTCAGCGAACGGCGATTCACGGGTTCCGCCAGAGCAAGCGCACGTATCGGCATCCTGAGCCGGGGCAGCGGCGACGCCGGACTTGCCCTGCTGGGCGGCCTGAGCCAGCACCACGGGATTCATCGCAGCGGGCAGCAGACCCACGCGAGACACGTTGTAGACGGCGTCCTTGTATGGCAGTTCCCTAGGCAGCGCCTGACGGGCCTTCTCAGTGGACAGCTCATAGTCGGGCACGAACACGGCGGCGGTGATGGACGGGTCCACCGGGTAGTTGACGGCGTGGAATCCGCCGTGCAGCGGTTCACCACCAGGAACGGCGACCGAGCCGACGCCTTCTGCGGTTTCGAAGTCCCAAGAGACGGTCAGGCCACCGAACACAGCCGGGGCCACATTGTCCGGGTGTCCTTCAATCTGGGCGGCCATATCGAAGACGGCCGGACGGTTGAGGTCACCGGTCTGGGCGAAGGCCGCGGCGGCGGCGATGCCGGCCACAATGGCCTCGGCGGAAGAGCCCATGCCACGAGCCTGAGGGATGTTGTTGGTCGCTTCCAGCGTGAAGCCGAGTCGGCCGAGGCCGAACGTGGCACAGGCACGGCGGAAGGTGGAGACCACGAGGTGGGTTTCGTCGCATGGGAGGGCGTCGGCACCCTCGCCGTGGATGATCACGTGGGCAATGCCGTCGTTCGGGTCGTCGTTGAGCGTGAAAGTGAGCTCGTCATGGTAGTCGAGCGCCAGACCCACGGTATCGAAGCCGGAGCCGAGGTTGGCGGACGTGGCGGGCACGCGCACGTGAACGCTATTGCAGATTGGATTCATGGTTGTTCCTTAAAAAGGAGCTCCCTCATCAGAGGGAGCTTGGGTATTCAGCTTTCACCGTTCGACCGCCTCATCAGAGGGAGCTTAGGTCTTGTCAGTCCAGCACGCGCAGGATGGACGGGTCACCGGTGACGAAGTCGAGCGCCTGCACGGCCTTGACGGTGTTGCGCAGGGTTTCCTCGTCGGTCAGGTGGGTCACGATGCGCAACTGCTGAATCTCGCCGTCGTAGCCGGGGTCGGTCATGGTGGGCTTCAGATCCTGGTTCACACCGTTGATGGAGACACCGTTCTTGGCGAACTCGGCGGCGATGGCGGCCAGCACGCCCGGCTTGTCGTGGATCAGGAAGCGCACGGCGAATGCAGCCTTGGAGGCGGTAATCGGAGCCTTCGGCAGATTCTTGTACAGCGGGATGGACGGGCCGGTGCAGCCAGCAGCAATGTGGCGGGCTTCGGTCACCACGTCGCCCACGACGGCGGAGGCGGTCGGAGCGCCGCCGGCGCCACGGCCGTAGAACATGAGGTCGTCGGCGGCCTCGGCCTTGACGAACACGGCGTTGAAGGAGCCGTGCACGGAGGCCAGCGGGTGGTTCTCGTCAATCAGGGCCGGGTAGACGCGGGCGGAGACGCCGGCCTCGCCGTTCTCGACCACGGCGAGCAGCTTGATGACCTTGTGCTCGGCGGTGGCGGCGGCGATGTCGTCGGCGGTGATCTTGGTGATGCCTTCGACGGACACATCGTCGATGGTCACGGAGGTGTGGAAGCCGAGGGTGGCCATGATGGCGGCCTTGTTGGCAGCATCGTAGCCTTCGATGTCGCCGGTCGGGTCGGCTTCGGCGTAGCCCTTGGCCTGGGCGTCCTTGAGCACGTCGTCGAACTGGAGACCCTTGGTGGTCATCTCGTCGAGAATGTAGTTGGTGGTGCCGTTGACGATGCCGAGCATGCTGGTCACCTTGTCGCCGACCAGGGACTCGCGCAGCGGGCGCAGGAACGGAATCGCGCCACCCACAGCGGCCTCGAAGTAGATGTCGACGCCCTTGGCCTCGGCGGCGGAGTAGATCTCCGGGCCGTACTTGGCCAGCAGCGCCTTGTTGGCGGTGACCACGGAAGCACCGGATTCGATGGCGGCAAGCACGAACTTGCGGGCCACGGTGGTGCCGCCGATGAGCTCGATGACGATGTCCGAGTTGGTGGCCACGCTCAAAGTATCGGTGGTGACGATGGACTGGTCGATCCACGGGAACTTCTCGGTTTCCTTCGGGTCGAGGCAGGCGACGCCGGTCAGTTCGATCGGGCGGCCGATACGAGCGGACAGTTCGTCCTTCTGCTCGACAATCAGGCGGGCGGTCTGGGAGCCGACGGTGCCGGCACCAAGCAGGCCTACGCGAATCGGGGTTTCGTTGTTGCGAGCCAATTCAGGGTCCTTCCAAAAAGTTTTCTATATCCCACCGCTATTTTACGGATTATTTCCGACAGCAGACCGAAAGTACTCATCAAAGCTGACGGTCCTTTTCGTATTATGACGGATTTGGCCGCACATTACAGACTGTCAGGCGCTCGCCTCTGCACGTGGATCACTCGCTGACGTCGAGGTTGAGTAGGTCGTCTACGGTCTGGCGGCGGAGCATGACGTGCGCACCGGACTCGCTGACAGCAACCACCGCCGGAATCAGCGCTTGGTTGTAGTTGCTGGCCATGGTGCGGCCGTATGCGCCGGTAACCGGCACGGCGAGAATGTCACCGCGCTTCAAATCGGCGGGCAACTGCACCTCGTGAACCACGATGTCGCCGGATTCGCAGTGCATACCGCACACACGGGCAAGCATCGTTTCAGCGGAACCGGTGCGATTCGCCAGACGCGCGGTGTAGTCGGCACCGTAGAGTGCCGGGCGAATGTTGTCGGACATGCCGCCATCCACAGACACATACACGCGCTCGGCAATCGGGTTGCCGTCACTGTCTTTGGCATCGGACAAGTGCACGTGCTTGATGGTGCCCACGCGGTACAGGGTTACGCCGGCGGGCGCCACGATGTAGCGGCCGGGCTCGAAGCTGATGGCCGGGGCGGGCATGCCGAGCGCACGGTTGGTGCTGTTGACCGCATCCGCCAAGCGAGTGAGTTCCACGTCAATGTCCATTGAATCTTCGCCATCGGTGTAGGCCACGGAGTAGCCGCCGCCGAGGTCGATTTCGGGCAGGATGTAGGCGTCGGTGGCCCACAGGGTCTTGCGCAGCAGCATCATGCGCTTGGCCGCGTGAATGAAGGCGTCCGCATCGTGGATGTTGGAGCCGATGTGCGAGTGGGCTCCGACCAGTTCGAGTACGTCCTGGTTGGCGAGGATGGTCTTGAGCACGGCGATGGACGGACCGTCCGCAATGGCTTCCATCGCGGCGGCCAGCGCCTTGTCTGTGTCGGAGACTTCCTCGTGGCTCAGGTCGTACGGGTACTTGACGTCGTAGTGCAGCTCGCGCTCTGATTTCTCGGTCTTTTCCGCGCCATTTTCCGGGGAATGCGTCGCAGAGATACGCGCGTTGGTAGCGGCAGGCGTCACGTCTTTGAGGTCGTTCAGCACGTCGAGCACGGCGGCGTCGGCCCCGGCGGCCAGCAGCGGCACGCCGAACTTCTGGTCCTCGTGAGCAGTGGAGATGTACTCGTGGCCGCCGGCGTGGACACCGACGGTGACGCGCAGCATCACACGGGCGCGTTTGCCGAGCTTGCGGGCGATGGCAGCAACGCGCTCCGGCTCGTCGGGCTCGTCGATCACGATTTTGGCGAAGCCCTGTTCGATGGCCAGCGCGATTTCCTCATCGGACTTGTTGTTGCCGTGCAGCACCAGACGACGTCCGGGAACGCCAGCGGCGAGGGCGATTTTCATCTCGCCCATCGTGCAAGTGTCCACAAACATGCCGGCCTCGGTGACCAATCGCACGACTTCTTTGGACAAGAACGCCTTGCCGGCAAAGCTCACGTGCGTAGTGGAGGTGTTGAATGCTTCGGCGGCAGCGCGCACGAAGTGCCTAGCACATGCGACTACTTCATCAGTGTCGATGAGATAGAGCGGCGAGCCGAACTCGTCAAGCAGCGATTCGGCGGTACGACCATGAAATTCGATGGAGCCTTCGGCATTCACAGCCGTAGCGGCCGGCCAAATTGGAGAAATAGGCATAATCACATCTTTTCGGGGGCGGTGACGCCGAGGAGGTCGAGGCCGTTGGCGATGACCTGCTGGACGGCGTCATTGAGCTTCAGGCGGGCGGCGGCACGGGCCGGCTCCGGGTTCTTGGCAATCTCCAAGGCCTTGCGAGCCTCGTCGTCGCCACGGGTTTCCGGATCGGTCAGGGCCATCGGCACCACGCGCTCCACGTTGTACCACTTGTGATAGGTGGCGGCCAGTTCTTCGAGGTAACGGGCCACCTTGTGCGGCTGGCGGTCGTCGGCCGCAGTGGCGAGCACGCTCGGGAATTGGGCGAGGGCGGCGAGCACTTCGCCGTCGGCCTCGGTGTCGAGCAGGGCCAGGTCGGCACCCTCGTAGCTGATGCCGGCGGCGGCTGCGTTGCGGTCCACGTTCTTGGAGCGGGCGTGCGCGTACTGCACGTAGTACACCGGGTTGTCGTTGGTGTGCGAGGCGAGCAGGGCCAGGTCGATGTCGAAGTTCTGGTTGTAATCGGAGCGGGCCAGCGAGTAGCGGGCGGCGTCCACGCCGACCACGGAGACCAGGTCGTCGATGGTCACGACGTTGCCGGCGCGCTTGGACATGCGCACGGGCTTGCCGTCCTTCATCACGTTGACCAGCTGGCCGATGAGAATCTGCATGTTCTTGCCGGGCTCATCGCCGAAGGCCGCGCACATGGCCATCATGCGGCCGATGTAGCCGTGGTGGTCCGCGCCAAGCATGTAGATGGCCACGTCGGCCGGGTTTTCGGCGCGATGGCGCTTGTCCCAGTAGTAGGCGATGTCGGCGGCGAAGTAGGCGAACTCACCATTGGACTTGATGATCACACGGTCCTTGTCGTCGCCGTGCTTGGTGGATTCAAACCAAGTGGCGCCGTCCTTGTCGAAGATGTCGCCGCGGGACTTGAGCTCTTCGATGGCGGCGTCGACCTTGCCGTCGGCGTACAGGCTGTTTTCATGGAACCAGACGTCGAAGTTCACGCGGAAGTCCTTCATGGACTTCTGAATCTCGTCGAACATCATCGGTACGGCGCGCTTGCGGAATTCCTCGCGCACTTCGGTATCGGCCTCGCCGAGCGGTTCACCGTCATCGTTCAGGCCCTGATCTTGGTGGGCCAGTGCGGTCAGGTCCACGCCGTCGGACTCGGCTTCGGCCTGAACACGGGCGGCGATCTCGTTGATGTAGGCACCCTTGTAGCCGTCGCACGGGGTTTCGGTCTGGTAGCCGGCCTCGCCGAGGTTATTGGCCTCGGCCCAAGCGGCGACCAGCGACTTGGCGAAGCGGTTGATCTGCTCGCCGTGGTCGTTGAAGTAGTATTCGCGCACCACCTTGGCGCCGTTGGCCTCGAGCACGCGGGCCATGGCATCGCCGACGGCAGCCCAACGGGTGCCGCCGATGTGAATCGGACCGGTGGGGTTGGCGGAGACGAACTCGAGATTCAGGGTCTGGCCGCCCAGATGGTCGTTGCGGCCGTATTCGTTGACCTTGTTGAGATGCTTGTCGGCGTCGGTCACGGCACCGGCGGCGAGTACGGTGTCCACCACGGCGGCGGCCGAGGCGGAGTCAAGCGTGATGTTGATGAAGCCGGGGCCTGCCACCTCGACCTTGGCAATGCCGTCGGCTTCAGCGAGCGCGGCGGCGAACGGCTCGGCCAGATCGCGCGGCTTCATGCCGGCCTTCTTGGCCAGCTGCATGGCGATGTTGGAGGCCCAGTCGCCATGTGCACGGTCCTTCGGGCGCATCACGGCGAGCTTGTCGACGGGCGGAATCAGCTCGTCGGTCAACGCGCCGGCCTGGCCGGCGGCGACGAGGTTGTGGGCAATGCTGGAAATCAGTTCACTTAAGGCTTCAGGACTCATTCTTCTAAGGATACTGAGAACGGCGACACTTGCGCTCTGGTATGCCTATATGCTGCCCCTGCTGGCGGGGGCAAGCACACAGCCGAAAGATACCAAGCGAAAAAGGGTAGGCGACAATCGCCGGAATCGTTGGAGGCTCGCCGAAACCGCTATACATACCGTCGGTCGGTATCTATAGTGATCTGCAACATCAAGCACAGTAGGGAGGCCACCATGGCACGTAACACTCACCCCGAGGTGACGCGCACCCGCATCCTCGACGCCGCACAACGGCTGTTCATGGCCCAGGGCTATGAGCACACCTCCATCCAGAACATCGTGGACGAGCTCGGCGACCTCTCCAAAGGCGCGATCTACCATCACTTCAAATCCAAGGAAGCCATCCTCGAAGAGCTCATCAACCGAGACAACAATGTGCAGGACGACTTCAACGAATCCGTCATGAATCGCACTGACCTTACCGCCCTCGAAAAGTTCCGCGTGCTATGGCGGCATTCGATGACCGAGCAAGACCACGTGCAGATCATGCGAGCCGCCATGCCGATGCTGAACGATCCGGTTTCGTTCGCCGCGAATATGCAGGTATGGAGCAAGCATCTGCCCGAACGCTTCCTGCCGCTGATCGAGGCGGGCGTCAAGGATGGCTCCATCCCCACCGAGTATCCGCGCGAGGCCGCCGAGCTGCTTTCGTTGCTGCCGAATTATTGGCTGATGCCGTATTTCTACCCGGCGACCCTGCCCGAAATGGAGCATCGCATCCGCTGCTTGGCCACCATGCTCGACGCGATCGGCGTGCCGATTTTCGATGACGAGCTCATCACGGTCGCCGCGAAGGGCATGATGACGTTCGCAGGGGAGCCGGAGAAAGACTCAGAATGAATAGCACAGTGAAACCCGAGAATGACATCGCCGGCACCGCCACCCAACGCCCGCTGCTGTCCCGCGACTTCGTGCTGCTGGTCGCCGGACAAGGCATCTCGCTGTTCGGCAATATGATGCTGCGATTCGCGATGTCGATGTGGGTGCTGGACAAAACCGGCTCAGCCACCATCTTCGCCTCGGTGCTGGCCATCTCCATCGTGCCGACCATCCTGCTCTCCCCGTTCGGAGGCGTGCTGGCCGATCGCGTCAACCGCCGCACCATCATGGTGGCGCTCGACGCCATCTCCGCCGTGCTCGTGCTGGCGAGCGCCATCGTCTTCGCCACCACGGGCTTCCATATCGTAGCCATCGCCACCATGCAGGTGCTGCTCGCCGTACTCGGCGCCTTCGAAACCCCGACCGTGCAGGCCGCACTCCCCCAGATGTTCCGGCAGTACGGCCCGGCCACCATGCGCCAAGGCATGGCCGTGATCAATCAGGTCCAACAACTAAGCAGTCTGCTGCCGAGCTTCCTCGGCGGCGTGCTGTATGCGATGTTCGGCATCCGTCTCATGATGATCATCGCCATCGCAAGCTTCGCCGGCGCAGCCGCGCTCGAATGCTTCATCCGCCTCAGTGCCCCGGATCGCGGCGACGAGGAGCTGCCCACCCCACTTGAAGACCTCAAGGCAGGCGTGCGATTCCTCATCAAGGACCGGCCGAACGTGTTCAGACTGCTGTTGTTCGCGGCGGCGCTCAACTTTGTGCTTATCGGCTATTCCGGCGTCGGCTTCCCGTACACGATTCGTACAGTGCTCGGCTTCGACGCCACTGTCTACGGCATCGCCGACGGCCTGATCGGTGTTTCCGGCGTGGCGGGCGCATTCATCGCCGGCCTGTTCGCCGCCAAGCTCACGATGCGCTGGCTGCCGGGGCTGATGGCGACGCTTACGCTGGCCATGGTCCCACAGGGTATTGTGTTCCTGCTGCCGGTCGACGCATGGACCAAACTCGTGGTGCTGATCGTATTCACCTGCGGCACGATGGTCGCCAGTTGCTTCACGAATCTCATCGCCGTGCCCGCCATCCAGCTCAGTACGCCCGAGGCAATGGCCGGCAAAGTGATGTCCATGGCCGCGGCCGTGAGCATGTGCGCCCAGCCGCTCGGCCAGATGGTGTACGGCTGGGCCTACGACCAAATGCCGGTCGCCATCGTGCTGTTCATCACCACCGCCCTGTTCGCCGTGCTCACCGTGCTGATGGTTCCGCTCGCCAAGCAGTTCGAGGACTGACGATCGGCGCGCACGCCACATCCTGCCGCCCGGCCATAATTGAATCACCGCACGAAAAGGCACGAAAAGGCACGAAAGAGGTACCTATGGCCACGCTCAACCCCCAATCATTGGTCACGTTGTGGCAAATCGAACAGTATGGTTCGTTCTCCGCCACGGCCAAGGCCACGGGTTGGTCGCAGCCGGCCATCAGCCAGCAGATCAAAAAGCTGGAGGCACAGTGCGGTTCGACTCTGGTGCAACGCACCTCGCATGGCGTGGAACTCACCGCCACCGGTTCGATGCTCGCCCGCCACGGCGAAGCCATCGCCGATCGGCTGGAGCGGGCGGCCCGTGAAGTCGAGGATTATCGGCATCATCGGTTTGATCACCTGCATTTGGTGGCCCCACCGTCAATCTGCTCTACTATCGCGGCCCGTACCGTGGTCAAGCTCAGTATGTTCACGGACATCGAGCTGAGCCTGATTCAGATGGAGCCGCCGGAGGCGATCGGTCTGATTTCCCAAGGCAAGGCCGATACCGCCGCCGTGTTCCGCTACAGCAGCATCCCGAACTTCCTGCACATCGGCGACGACCTGACCTTCCATTCGCTGGGTTACGATCCGATGCGACTGCTGGTGCGCCGCTCCAGCGGCATCGCCAAACGATTCGAGGAGACCGGCGAACCTGTGCCGCTGTCCGCCGCCAAAGACGAGCATTGGATCGCCGGCTGCCCCACCTGCCGCGCAAATTTGGTGAAACTGGCCACCCGTGCCGGATTCAAGCCGGATATCCGCCACTGCACGGATGATTACTGGGCCACGCAGAACCTGGTCGAGGTTGGTATGGGCGTCTCGCTGGTGCCGGCGCTCGATACGCATATCAACTTGCAGGGCGATCTGGTGGCCTGTCCCATTGCCGACGATTTTGCGGCGCGCGAGGTCGGCATCGTGACTCGTGCCGGCGACCATCGCCCCGCGCTTGGTTCATTGCTCGAGGAGCTCGAGCGCACGTCACTCATATATTTGAGTGCCAAGTAGTCGCACAGCGATAAGCAAGCTTGCGAGCGCCATCACGATTTCGGGGAGCCAGACCGTTGAGCGGCCCTTCTGCACCGGGAACAATGGCATGTTATGAGCATGAACAACATTCCCCAGTCAACGACTGTGAGCAACGCAACCGCCGGCGCCTCTTGCTTTGATGCCAATCACATCGACGTGACGACCATCGAGGATCTGGAGCAGGTCGGTTCGGATAAATGGACCCGTTACCCCGGCTGCATCGGCGCATTCATCGCCGAGATGGATTACGGTCTGGCACCGTGCGTGGCCGAAGCCATCGAAGAGGCTACTGAACGTGGCGCGCTCGGCTACATTCCCGACCCGTGGAAGAAGGAGGTCGCCCGCTCGTGCGCCGCATGGCAGCGCCGCTACGGCTGGGAGGTGGATCCAACGTGCATCCGCCCGGTGCCGGACGTGCTGGAGGCGTTCGAAGTGTTCCTGCGCGAGATCGTGCGCGCCGGCAACTCCATCGTGGTACCGACTCCGGCCTATATGCCGTTCCTAAGTGTGCCGCGTCTGTATGGCGTGGAGGTCCTTGAGATTCCGATGCTGTGCGCGGGCGCCGGCGAGAGCAGCGGGCGCAATGATGAATGGCTGTTCGATTTCGACGCCATTGAGCAGGCGTTCGCGAACGGCTGCCATGCCTTCGTGCTGTGCAACCCGCACAACCCGATCGGCAAGGTATTGACGCGCGAAGAAATGCTGCGATTGTCCGATCTGGCCGCCAAGTACGACGTGCGTATATTCTCCGATGAGATTCACGCGCCGTTCGTCTACCAAGGCCACACGCATGTGCCATTCGCCTCAATCAACCGGCAGACGGCCATGCAGGCTTTCACCTCCACTTCAGCCTCGAAGTCGTTCAACATTCCCGGCACCAAGTGCGCGCAGGTGATTCTCACCAATCCGGACGATCTGGAACTATGGATGAGGAACGCGGAATGGTCCGAGCACCAGACGGCCACCATCGGTGCCATAGCCACCACTGCGGCCTATGACGGCGGCGCGGCATGGTTCGAGGGCGTGATGGCATATATCGAGCGCAATATCGCGCTGGTCAACGAGCAGATGCGCACGAGATTCGCCAAGGTGCGCTATGTGGAGCCGCAGGGCACGTATATCGCGTGGCTGGATTTCTCGCCACTGGGCATCGGCGACCCGGCCAACTATTTCTTCAAGAAGGCCAACGTGGCGTTGACGGACGGCCGTGAATGCGGCGAGGTCGGGCGCGGTTGCGTGCGTATGAACTTCGCCATGCCCTACCCGCTACTGGAGGAATGCTTCGACCGCATGGCCGTCGCGCTCGAGGCGGACGGGCTGTTGTAGAACAAAATCGCGGCTCCCCTCAAAGAGGGGAGCCGCGGAACGGCCGAATTAGTCGAAGTCGGCGCCGAGGGCTTCGAGTTTGCCGCGGAAGTCGGCGTAGCCTCGGTCGATCAGGCTGATGCCGTGCACGTCCGAGGGGCCGGACGCGGCCAAGGCCGCGATCAGATGGCTGAACCCACCACGCAGGTCCGGCACGTCGATGTCGCGTCCGGTCAGCGGGGTCGGTCCGAAGATCACGGCGGAATGCTTGTAGTTGCGCTGCCGGAAACGGCACGGCAGCGAGCCCAGGCACTCGCGGTACAACTGGATGGTGGCACCCATCTCGACCAGCGGCTTGGTGAAGCCGAAACGGTTCTCGTACACGGTCTCGTGCACGATCGACAGGCCGTTGGCCTGGGTCAGGGCCACCACGAGCGGCTGCTGCCAGTCGGTCATGAACCCGGGATGCACGTCCGTCTCGATCGCCACGGGCTTCAAGTCCCCGCCCGGATGCCAGAAACGAATGCCCTTGTCCGTCACCTCGAATTTGCCGCCCACCTTGCGGAACACGTTGAGGAACGTGATCATCTCCGGCTGGGTGGCACCCTTGACGAAAATGTCACCGTGCGTGGCGAGCGCGGCGGACGCCCAGGACGCCGCCTCGATGCGATCCGTCAGCGACGTGTGCGTGTACCCCTGCAGTTCCTTGACACCCTCGATGCGGAAGGTGCGATCAACGTCCACAGAAATGATTGCACCCATCTTCTGCAGCACGCACACCAGATCCATGATCTCCGGCTCAGTGGCCGCGCCCGACAGTTCGGTCTTGCCCTCGGCCAGCACGGCCGCCAGTAAAGTCTGCTCGGTGGCGCCCACCGACGGGTAGGGCAGGTGGATCTTCGCGCCGTGCAGGCCGTTGGGCGCGGTGATGTGGATGCCGTCCTTGTGTTCCTTGTCCACCGTGGCGCCCAGCTTGCGCAGCGTCTCCAGATGGAAGTCAATCGGACGTCCGCCAATCGCGCAGCCGCCCAACGCGGGAATGAACGCTTCACCCAAACGGTGCACGAGCGGGCCGGAAAACAGGATCGGGATGCGCGACGAACCGGACAGTGTATCCACGTCGGCCACATCGGCCAGCTGCACACGCGAGGCGTCGATGGTCACAATGCCGTTCGCACCGTCCACATCCACGTCCACGCCGTGCAGACGTAGCAAATCGGACACCACATGCACGTCACGAATCTCCGGCACGTTCTTCAGCACCGACTTGCCCGGTGCCAGCAACGCGGCGACCATCGCCTTGCTCACGAAGTTCTTCGCGCCACGCACCTTGATCGTGCCATTCAAAGGCTTGCCGCCCTCGACATGCAACACGTCATCCGGATTCTCAGCCACGCCACTCTCCTCAATCAATCAAGATTCAAAAAATGCTACCGTCCAGTTTGCCATAAGCCATGTGCCGACTCCGTGAAATGCACCCCAGCCGAACTTTGATCACCGTGCACAACGGATCCCATACCCCCCGTCGAATCAAACCGATAACGTGATCTTCCTCACATTTGCCGCCACGGCGTTCTCCATACTTCTACGCTACGATTCAGGGCAATGGCATCAGACGCCATGTCCACAAGCAAAGGAGCATTCATGACCACAGTCGCCGTCATCGGCTGCACGCACGCCGGCACGTTCGCCACCACCTCGATTCTCGCCGAGCACCCCGATTGGACCGTCCATGTTTTCGAGCGCAACGGTACGCTGTCCTTCCTCTCCTGCGGCATCGCCCTGTGGGTGGGCGGCCACGTATCCGACCCGAAGAAAATGTTCTACTCCTCCCCTGCCGCTCTGGCCGAAGCCGGCGCGACCATGCATATGCGCACCGACGTGACGTCCGTGGACCTCGACGCCAGAACCCTCACCTACCGCGCGCTGGACGAGGCCGGAGACCCCGCCGAACAGACCCTCGCTTTCGACAAACTGGTCGTGACCACCGGCTCGCGCCCGGTCATCCCGCCGATCCCCGGCATCGACAGCCCGCATGTGCTGCTGTGCAAGAACTGGGATCACGCCATCGCCATCAAGGAAAAGGCGAAAACCGCCAAGTCGGCAGTGGTGATCGGGTCGGGCTATATCGGCGCGGAAATCGCCGAGCAGTTCAGCGTCACCGGCGTCAAGACCACGCTGGTCGACGGCCTTGATCGCCCGCTGGCCAATAATTTCGATAAGACCATCACCGATCAGGTGGCGGCCGCGTTCGAGGAGCACGGCGTCACGCTCGCGCTCGGCCAGAAGGTGGTCGAGTTCCGCGACAATGACGACGACACCGTCACTGTGGTCACCGAAAAGGGCGAGTACACGGCCGAAATGGCGATTCTGGCCGTCGGCTTCCTGCCGAACACCGACCTGCTCAAGGGCAAGGTGGACATGCTGCCGAACGGCGCGATCGTGGTCGACGACTACATGCAGGCGTCCGCGCCGGGCGTGTACGCCGCCGGCGACTCCGCCACCGTGTTCTACAACCCCACCGGCCAGCACGATTACATTCCGCTGGCCACCAACGCGGTGCGCCAGGGCCTGCTGGTGGGCCGCAACATCGAGACGCCGACCGTGAAGTACATGGGCACGCAGGCCACGTCCGCCGTGCAGCTGTACGATCTCTCGCTCGCCGCCTCCGGCCTGACCCGCGCCGGTGTCGAACGCCGCGGGCTCACGGTCCGCGAGACCTCGCTCACCGAGGATTATCGCCCGGACTTCATGCTCACCACCACCCCAGTCACGTCGATTCTGACCTGGGACCCGGAAACCCGCAAGGTCAAGGGCGGCCAGTTCTGTTCCAAGGCCGATATCTCCGGCGCGGCAAACGTGATTTCCATGGCGATTCAGGCCGGCTTCACCATCGACCAGCTCGCCAACGTGGACTTCCTGTTCCAGCCGAACTTCGACAAGCCCGTCTATTACGTGGGTGCCGTGGCCATGAAGGCGGCGGCTGAGTAAGACGGCTGTACTCACCGCAAAAAGAAACCCCGGCGTGATGGGCGCCGGGGAGAGAAAGGAGAGAAGAAGAAGAAGAAAGAGGTTAAGTTATGCAGCTTGTTCGGCCGTGATTACATATAACAACACCAGTTTCAATGCAACGTGGGCACTGGCTGGGAATTGTCTGGGAATCACGGCCCGTACAGGCTGTTTCTTGTTTTGGAGCCGATTTACCGGCTCGCCTTGATCTTGTGGGCCAGCTCGGCGTCCCACATCGCGCCGGTTGCGGACATCACCGAATCCGCGCCGGCGTCACGGTACGCCTGGTAGTCGGCGGGCGAGACCACGCCGCCGACGCCGTTGATCGCGAAATCGAGCCCGAGCTTTTCACGAATCGCGGCCAGACGGGCGACCATGTCGAGGCCGGCACCACGAATCGCATTGCCACACACGCCGGAGCGATCACGGCCTGCACCGGGCAGGGCCTGATTGCCATTGGCATCGACCAGTTTGGCGGAAATCGTATTGATGGTGCTGAATCCCTGCACAGTGCCGTGGCCCACGGTGGAACGCACCATGAGTTCAAGGTCGCCGTCGCTGGGGATGTAGGCGAGCTTGACCATCAGCGGGATGTCGCCGATCTCCTGCTTCACGGCCTCGGTGATGCGGCCCACGAGCAGCGGATTGTGGCATAGCAGGCGGTTGTGGCCCTCGTTGGGGCAGCTGGTGTTCATCACCATGAGCTTGGCACCGGTCTCCTTGACCAGGCGGGCGGTAGTGGCATGGTCGGCGATGTATTCCTCCTCGCTCATGCCCTCCACACGCGAGCCTTGGAAGCTCGGGACCAGCACTTGACCGGGACCGGCGGCCTCGATGGCGGCGCGCATGTCCGGCTGCCAGGCATCCGGGCTTTGCGAGGGCACGCCGAAGCTATTGGAGATGGAGATCGGAGTCTCGTAATTGGTGTCGGCGAGCACGCCCTCGTCCAGTTCGGCGCTGCCCGGTGTCAGTGAACCGTCCGCCGACTTGGGGTGTACGGCGAGCACGTTCGGGAACGGGTTGCAGCCCCAGGCGCGCGAACGCACGGTTTTGTAGGTCGCCAGATCGAAGCCCATGCGGAAGGCGGCCGTGGTGAAACGGCTGTTGAGCAGCGGGCCTGCGGGAATGCCGAAAGGCAGGTTGACCGGCTGGCCCAAAAAGGTGGCCAAGGCACCCTCGGAGGCACCCTCGCTGGTGGTTCCGGCGGCATCGGCACCGTTGCCATCCTTCAGCGCCTCGGCAAACGCGCCGAACGGCCCTTGCTCATAGTTGTCTTCGTAGCTGCGGCTGACATCGTAAAACGGCTCAAAATCACTCATGCTTCAACGATAAGCCAACCTGCATGCGCACACGCACACTCAACCCATCATCGCGCCGACAAACGAAATAATGGCGAAAGCGGCATTGGCTACCACAAAGATGATGAACGTCGGAGCTGCCCAGCCAAAGTACGTGTCTGGAATACTACGATTCGTACGGTGATATTGGCGCAAACTTAAATAGTGCAAACACACCCTAGAAGAGATAGGAGGGAATGGCACTTTCTCGCGTTGTTGGTGGAAGTATTTGGGATGCTAAGCGAGTTGCCGCATTGGAACCAGACGATTGCGTGAAGTGACCCTATACGTAAAAGGTCTCACTGGCGAGAGCCAGTGAGACCTTTGTCTGATGCGATGCGAGCGACCCAATAATCTCAATCAGACACAGAGCCAACGGCCCTGGGCCTGCAATTATGGACTCGCCTTTCGGCGAGGCTCAATGCTGGCCTCGCTGCTGTCGCAGCTCGGCAGGCCGATCGCGGCTAAATAATGCCGCGATCGGCCAACGGCCCTGTCCAGTCTGCGTCCTCAGGCTCGCGGGCGGACTCGATTCTTTCTTCGGCCCAGTGTTTGGCGGGGATGGTCTTGGGCTTGAAGGGGAACTTTTCGGCGCGCATCTTTTCGTAGGCGGCGATGTCGTCCTCGTGCTGCAGCGTCAGATCGATATCGTCGTAGCCGTTCATCAGACGCCAACGCACGTAATCGTTGACCTCGAACGGCAGGGTCACGTCGCCGCAAGTGACAGTGCGGGTCTCCAGCGAGACAGTCATCTCACGACCAGGCTCTTCCTCCAGTAGCTTCCACAGGAGTTCGACGGACTCCTGCGGCATAATCGCGGCCAGCACGCCGTTCTTGGCGGTGTTGCCGTAGAAGATGTCGGCGAAGCTCGGCGCGATGACCACGCGGAAACCGTAATCGTGCAGCGCCCACACGGCGTGCTCGCGGGAGGAGCCGATGCCGAATTCGGGGCCGGCGACCAGAATCTGGCCCTTACCGGCGTATTCCGGCTTGTTGAGCACGAAGTTCGGGTCTCGGCGCCATGCGTAGAACAGGGCGTCATCGAAGCCGGACTTGGTCACGCGCTTCAAGAACACAGCGGGAATGATCTGGTCGGTATCGACGTTGGAGCGGCGCAGCGGCACGCCCACGCCGGTCAGTGTGGTGAGTTTTTCCATAACAATTTTCCTTTCGGGGATCTCTCCCCCAGTCAGTCTTCGACTGACAGCCCCTCGTCAGAGGGGGCTCACGTGTATTGACTCAGAGATCGGCGGGAGACGAGATTGTGCCGCGGATGGCGGTGGCGGCGGCTACGGCCGGCGACGCCAGATGCGTGCGCGAGCCCTTGCCTTGGCGGCCCTCGAAGTTACGGTTCGAAGTGGAAATCGAGCGCTCGTTCGGCACCAGCTTGTCCGGGTTCATGCCCAGGCACATCGAGCAGCCGGCGTTACGCCATTCGGCGCCAAAGTCCTTGAACACCTTATCGAGGCCTTCCTTCTCCGCCTGCAAACGCACGCGGGAGGAGGCCGGCACCACCAGCACGCGGTGGATGTTCTCGGCCTTGCGGTGGCCCTTCATAATCGCGGCGGCCTGGCGCAAATCGTCGATACGACCGTTGGTGCACGAACCAATGAACACGGTGTCCACGGCGATGTCCTTGATCGGCATGCCTGGCTTCAAACCCATGTATGTAATCGCACGTTCGGCGGCGGCGCGCTTGGTGGCGTCGGCGATCTTGCCCGGCTCCGGCACGGAGGCGGTGATCGGCAGACCTTGGCCGGGGTTGGTGCCCCACGTCACATATGGACCGAGCTTGGTGGCGTCAATATCCACCACCTTGTCGAATACGGCATCGTCATCGGTCTTCAGCGTCTTCCAGTACGCCACGGCCTGATCCCACAGCTCGCCTTCCGGCGCGTGCGGACGGCCCTTCAGGTACTCGAACGTGGTCTCGTCCGGCGCGATCATGCCGGCACGCGCACCGGCCTCGATGGACATGTTGCACACGGTCATGCGCTCGTCCATGGTGAGGTTGCGAATCGCCTCACCACGGTATTCGATCACGTAACCCTGGCCGCCGCCGGTGCCGATCTTGGCGATGATCGCCAGAATGATGTCCTTGGCCGTCGCGTCCGCGGGCAGCTTGCCGTTGACGTTGACGGCCATGGTCTTGAACGGCTTCAGAGACAGCGTCTGTGTGGCCATCACGTGTTCGACTTCGGAAGTGCCGATGCCGAACGCCAGCGCGCCGAACGCGCCGTGCGTCGACGTATGCGAATCACCGCACACGATGGTCATGCCCGGCTGGGTCAGGCCCAGAATCGGGGCGAACGCGTGGACGATGCCCTGATCGGCGTCGCCCAGCGGGTGCAGGCGCACGCCGAACTCCTTGCAGTTCTTCTCCAAAGTCGTCAACTGCAACGCGCTCGTCTCATCCGGGTTCGGGCGATCGATATCAACGGTCGGCGTGTTGTGATCCTCGGTGGCAATGAGCTGATCCACGTGACGCGGCTTGCGGCCGGCCAAGCGCAGGCCCTCAAACGCCTGCGGGCTGGTGACCTCATGCATGAGCATCAGATCGATGTACAGCAAATCAGGGGCTCCGTCGCTGCCCTTGCGCACCAGATGATCGGCCCAGACCTTCTCGGCCAGTGTCGTTCCCATAGTGATTCCTCCAAAAAATTCCGCGCGAGGTATTGTGTTCGCGCCTTGTTCGTGGTATTAGCCTATGTGCTTGCGATGGGCCCGGCCATGAGCATGCCGGATATTGAGATACGGTCAAATGATGGCCTCAATATGACTCGGATACGACTCGAACATGACCTAGTCATGACTCGGTTCCGCTCCAGACATGTCTCTTCGGCATCCACGAACGCCCTTTCAACTTCATGGCCACCCTGTGAGACACTTCCCCAATTTGCTATTTCACTATGTGAGATGGCATAATCGCCCTTATTATGACTGATTCCCAAGAAGAGCCATTGAACAACAGCTTGACCGAGTCCGAGCCGGTTGAAGACACCACCGCCAAGGACGATGGGGAAATCCATTCCGGCGTTGGCGTCCTTGATAAAACTGTAAAGATTCTTGACGCACTGGAATCCGGCCCGTCTACGCTGGGCCAGCTTGTGGCCGCCACCGGTCTCGCTCGACCGACCGCACATCGTTTGGCTATTGCACTGGAACGCCACCGTTTCGTACTGCGCGACCAGCATGGCCGATTCGTACTCGGCTCCCGTTTCGCCGAACTTGCCGCCGCAGCAGGCGAGGATCGTCTGCTGACCGCCGCCGGCCCGATCCTGCAGACCCTGCTCGATCGCACTGGCGAGTCTGCGCAGATTTACCGCCGCCAAGGCGATCAGCGCGTGTGCATCGCCGCTGTGGAACGCACCTCCGGCCTGCGTGATTCCATTCCGGTGGGTGCCATGCTGTCGATGGAAGCCGGTTCCGCCGCCCAGATTCTTCTGGCTTGGGAGGATTCCGACCGTCTGCACCAGGGATTGCGCCACGCCAAGTTCACCGCCACCAAGCTGGCCGCCGTACGCAAGCGCGGCTGGTCCGAGTCCGTGAACGAACGCGAAGAGGGCGTGTGCTCGATTTCCGCCCCGATCCGCAACGCCTCCGGCCAGGTCATCGCCGCCATCTCGATTTCCGGCCCGACCGGCCGCATGGGTGCCGCCCCCGGACGCCGCTATGCGCCGCTGGTGATGGCCGCCGGCAAGTACCTCACCGAGGCACTGGTCAAAGCCGTTCGCTGAAACATACCAGTCAATCCAACCGATAGCCCAACCGGCAGAAATCCCGCGAGGTATCCGTCGAGACGCGGGATTTCTGCCACTAATCGTCCAACACAGCGGAAGGCCACCGAAACCTCGAATACTTCGCGCCGCTTTCCGCCTCTATCAGGAACAGTTACCTGAATAAACCGGGTTACCTGAATAAACCGGACAGTTGACTCCATAGCGACGGCTTGCGCAGCAAATCATCGCCCTCGCCCTCGCCAGGCGCGGTCTGGTTCACCGCATAGGTATAGGCGCGTTTGGAACTGGGCTTGCCCACCAGTTCGCCAAACTCCAGCAATTGCGTACGCGGCTCGTAAGGGTGACGGATATCAAATTCGATCAATCGCGTGGCGCGTTTGGCCGGAGCCGGTCCGTACGTATTGAATCCGCAGGTTGGCGTAGCGATAAGCAACAGACCCTCATGTTCGCCGACGAAACCGTTGCGATGATCATGACCAGCTACGACGCCGAAATACCCCTCGCGCAGCAATTCGAATTCGTCTGACGTATCAGGGCAGGATATGCCTTCTCCCAAATATCCGCCGGGCTGGGTTTGCAATTCGTCCAGCACGTAGTAGGTATCGGCGTGCGAACGATAGCCCTGCATGGCAAACGCCGCGTTGGCCGCCACCGGCTTCAGCACGTTGTAATACTCGGGCATCGGCATGTGCTGGAACACCATTGATTTCGCACCGATACGGTCGGGCACGGCGTTCAGGAAGGCGAGCGCTGCGGGCGATGGTGTGCCGAAGCCGCCGCCATGCACGTAATCGCCGGAGTCAAGAATGACCAGACCCAGCACATTGCGCGTATGGTCAACGTCCATAACCGGCAGCGCGAAGGTGCCTGGTTCACCGGAACCAGTGGCACCAGACAGCGTCTGCACAGCACCACCCGCTCCACAGGTGTATGCAATCTGGTTCGGCAAGGTCTCACTCGGCGGATTGACACAACCGGGGAATTCACGATAGATACCGTCCAGTTCCGCATTGCTTAGCCCGCATTGGAAATCATGGTTGCCGTACGTCACGGCCCACGGAATGCCGCGCGCCGCCAACGGCTCAGTGAACTGGCCAATGGCCTTGCGCACCAGCGCTCGGGTATGGTTCAGCGCGGATTCGGCAATAGGTTCGTTACACCAGCGACGTTTACGGAATGAATCGGCGAACGCCGGATCGTAGCCGGCGATCTGGTTGCCGGAGAAAATCACCAGATCAGGCCGTGTGGCATCAAGGCTGGCCTCAATCAGGGTGATGGTGTCTTTGGAGACTTTCGGCCCATCCTGAATGTCGGCAATCTGCAGCACGCGGAACTTGCCGGAATAGTGGAATTGCAGTCGTCCGAGACGCGCAGAGATAGAGACCGGACGGCCGTCTTCGGCATCGGCCGGCTTGATACGAGGTTTCGACGACATCCCCTCTGGCGTACGCTGTGTTTCCGTCATGCCCTCCACTGTACACACAAACGAAAAGGCCCGCCGGAGCGGGCCTTTTCTACAAGTTCAACTACTGGAGCAGAATCTCTGCACAACATCATCGTTGTAACGGTAAGTCTTTCCAATGCCCGTCCAACGTAACAGTCCTCGTGACCATACACTATTTGTGGGCTCTGCTCTGTTCAGTTGTTCTTGTACCTCATAATCTATTCATCACTCCCGTTTCTCGCAACCTGCAGAGAGTCGTTGTGCGTTTTTTATCACAACTGTTCAATCGCACTTTCTGGCTATCGGAAAACGAGCTGAACCGTTCACATCGAACCCGTCCGATGTTCGATTTCGTTCGTTTCACCGCCGCTCACGGCGTGTCGCGAGCGACGCTAGCACACTCAAAACCAACCAACACCGAACTAACATGAACACCCGTTGAATTCTGGCGCGTTCAGTCGTTTTCCGGCCACGCCAAAGCTTACGATATAAGCTATGGCACAGATATTTGACGCACCCTCGAAGGCAATTCTGCGCAGCCAAATCGCAGAGCATATTGCCGAAAACGACAACAACGACCGCCGCGTCGATCAGGAAGGCGAGGCACCGCTGCCCAAGGACCGTTTCTTCGACCGCGAGCTCAGCTGGCTCAAGTTCAACCAGCGCGTGCTCGAATGTGCGGAGAACGAAGACATGCCCCTGCTCGAGCGCGCCAACTTCGCCGCGATCTTCGCCTCGAACCTTGACGAGTTCTTCATGGTCCGCGTCGCCGGCCTGAAGCGCCGTATCGACTCGGGCATCGCCGTGCCGTCTGCCGCCGGCCTGAGCCCGCGTCAGCAGCTGCGCGCGATCAGCGAGACCGCACACCGTCTGCAAGACGAGCACGCACATTACACGATCGACACCATTCTGCCGGAATTGGAGAAGGAGCGCATCGTCCTGCTGACGTGGGACAAGCTCACATCCTCCGAGCAGGAGCGCCTCTCGCGCTACTACCGCCAGCAGGTGTTCCCGGTCCTGACGCCGCTCGCCGTGGATCCGGCCCACCCGTTCCCCTACATTTCCGGCGGTTCCATCAACCTGGCCGTGATTGTGGAGAACCCGGCCTCCGGCAAGTCGCACTTCGCCCGCGTCAAGATCCCGGGCAACCTGCCGCGCCTGGTGCCGGTGGACGACATGACCGATGAGGAGTCCAAGGACGAGCGTTACGGCTTCATCGCCATGGAAAAGCTCATCGCCGCGCATCTGGAATCCCTGTTCCCGGGCATGATCATCAAGGAGGCCCGCTCCTTCCGCGTGACTCGTAACGAGGACATCGACGTGGAAGAGGATGACGCCGAGAACCTGCTCAACGCCATGGAGAAGGAGCTGCTGCGCCGCCGCTTCGGACCGCCGATCCGCCTGGAGATCACGGACACCACGAGCCCCTTCCTCTCCCAGCTGCTCGCCGACCAGCTCGGCGTGAGCCAGGACGAGGTATACCGTCTGCCCAGCCCGCTGGACCTGACCGTGCTCTTTGAGCTCGGCAGCGTGGACCGCCCGGACCTGAAGAACCGTCCGTTCGTGCCGACCACGAACCGTCAGATCGCCGAGGTCGAGTCCTCCCGCGCACAGGATATTTTCGCTGCCATCCGCGAGCGCGACATCCTGCTGCATCACCCCTATGACTCCTTCTCCACTTCCGTGCAGGCCTTCCTTGCGCAGGCCGCCGCGGACCCGAAGGTGCTGGCCATCAAGCAGACCCTGTACCGCACCAGCTCCAACTCGCCGATCATCGACGCCCTGATCGACGCCGCTCATGCCGGCAAGCAGGTGCTGGCTTTGGTGGAAATCAAGGCTCGTTTCGACGAGGACGCCAACATCGCGTGGGCCCGCAAGCTCGAACGCGCCGGCGTGCACGTGGTGTACGGCATCGTGGGCTTGAAGACCCACTGCAAGCTCATCGAGGTCGTGCGTCAGGAAGCGGACGGTCTGCGCCGCTACTGCCACGTAGGCACCGGCAACTACAACCCGAAGACCGCGCGACTGTACACCGATCTGGGTCTGCTGACCTGCGACCCGGTGGTCGGCCAGGATCTGACTCGTCTGTTCAACCAGCTCTCTGGTTACGCGCCGAAGTCCAGCTTCCACCGTCTGCTGGTGGCCCCGCGCACCGTGCGCACCGGTCTAATCCAGCGCATCCGCCGCGAGGAGGACGCCGCCCGCGCTGGCAAGGAGGCCTGGATCAAGATCAAGGTCAACTCCATCGTGGACGAGAAGACCATCGACGCCTTGTACCGTGCCTCTCAGGCCGGCGTGAAGATCGACATCGTCGAACGCGGCATCTGCGCTCTGAAGCCCGGCGTTCCCGGCCTGTCCGAGAACATCCGCGTGCGTTCGATTCTCGGCCGCTTCCTGGAGCACTCCCGCATCTACGCCTTCTGCAACGCGGACGGCCCGCAGATCGGCGAGGGTCCGGCTTCCGGCCCGGAGGTCTACATCGGTTCGGCTGACCTCATGCACCGTAACCTTGACCGCCGTGTGGAGGCTCTGGTGCGTGTCACCGCCCCGGAGCAGGTCGACGGGCTCATCAAGTACGTGGACCTGCAGATGGCCGACTCCACCATGAGCTGGCACATGCAGCCCGACGGCACGTATGTGCTGCACACCAAGGACGACGAGGGCCGCCCGCTGGTCGACAGTCAGGAATATCTGATTCGCAAGCACCAGCGCCGCCCCAATTCGCACAACTGATTTCATTCGATGCTCCCTGTCAGCACGAGCTGACTGAGGGTGGTTACGATGCCCGGCTCCTCTTTCGAGAGGATGCCGGGCATCGTTGTTCAGCGCGCAAAAACTACGTAGCAGCGGTCCAACGTGACCTACAATACAAGAGATGGGTACGAACAGTATGAGACGAATCGTGGAAGCCGCCGGCGGTATTCTGTACCGGTGGAAGGATGATGCCGAGCCGACGCAGGCATCGTCTCCATCAGCGAAATCCAATATTGCCACCGATGGCACCATCATCGCGAATACCGCGGATTCTGACGGCAAGGCCACGGCAGCACACGGCGCATCGGACGCGGCTTCCACCCCGGACCCGGCGCAGGCCGACAGCCCGGCCGCGGTGGACAACGTACTCAACCGCATCGAACTGTGCGTCGTGCATCGCCCGAAATACGACGACTGGAGCTGGCCGAAAGGCAAGGTCGACCCGAACGAATCGCACCGGCATGCCGCCGTACGCGAGATCGGCGAGGAATCGGGCCTGTCCGTGGAACTTGGCCCCTATCTGGGCGACATCGAGTACCCGCTGTCCGAAGAAGGCAGCAAACAGCGCCATACCAAGGATCGGTCGGCGGATACCAAGCATATCCAGTTCTGGATGGCCACGCCGATCAGCGCCATCGACAACCTGCGGCGTACCCATGCGTTTGGCCCGGTGCATCGGGCGGACATCGGCGAAATCGACGAAGTTTTGTGGCTGACGCCGGCCGAGGCCCGCAAGAAGCTCAGCCATTCCACCGATAAGGACATCCTCGCGCTATTCGTTGATCGGGTGCAGGAGGGCGCGCTTGACGCCGTGCCGGTGATTATCGTGCGCCACGGCAAAGCGGAAGCGCGCAAGCTGTGGAAGGGTTCGGACGCGAACCGTCCGATCACGCCGCGCGGCGCGGCTGCGGCATACGCGCTGAACCGCGAGCTGGCGTGTTTCAATCCGACCCGACTGGCCACGTCGCCTTGGGTGCGCTGCCAGGAGACGTTGGAGATGTTCGCGTGGCAGACCGGACGAGACATGGTTCATCTCGATCCGCTCACCGAAGATGCATACGCCGCTGCGCCGGACACCGCATGGGAGTGTCTACTCAGCGAAATCGAGTTCGCACTTGAGCGCCGTCAGCCCATAGCGATATGCATGCACCGGCCGGTGATTGGTGGTATGTTCGGACACCTGCGCAGCATGTGCGTTGCGCCGTCTCTGAGCAAACGCCTGATCGCCAAGACACCGTTCATGCCGACCGGCACGGCGGTGGCGCTGTTCGTCACTCCGACGCCTCATGGTCCCAAAATCATCGATATTCAGAAGGTTCAACCGCTTGTCTACTAGACCCGCATTTCCTGATTCATCCAACTCCTCGGCCGCTGCCGCTGCAGCTCATGCCGCGCACAATGGTGCCGCCGGCAGTCTGGGCCCGGGCTTCGGCTCGTTGCGTGCGGCCGGAGCGGCATTCGGACCTGCTCGCATGGGTTCTTCACGCCCCTCGCGCCCGGCTCAGCTCGACCCGGCTGTGGCCGATGGATTGGCCGGTGGCATGGACCCGCAGGCGTTGAGCGAGATGAGTCATCTGTCTGCTGCCGCATTGCTGGATCGTGTGCGCCATAGCGAAGACCCGGCGGTTGTTGAGCGGGTGCTCACGTTGGTGGAGACGGTTGGCGTGGATGAAATCGCCGAACTATGGAGCGATACCGAGCCGGATTCGCTGCCTGGTGTGCTGTGGCGACTGTATATGTTGCGTACGTGGATGCGATCGAATCGCGACTCGATCGCGCATCTGTGGCGCTTGGGTGAGCCGGTGGCCACTACCGCCTCCGCCATCGCCGGCGTGGATCAGGCTCCCAGTGAAGATGACATCGTGCGATTGGCCGATTCGATTCTCTCCGGTGCTTTTGTGGGCGATTTTGCCGTGGCGCTTGAGCGTGCGGCGGCGTTTACCGATGTGGTGGCGTTGGGCTTGCGCGTGGAGGCGCGGCGCATGGTGACCCGGGCCGAGGCCAACGGCGGCTTCTCCTCGGATGCCGATGAGAAGGCCGTGCGCACCAAAGCCACCCGCCTTATGCACACCGCCGGCAGCCTCATGGCCACCGCCAAGGATTTCCAACACGGTGCCAACCTCTGGCGTCGCGGACGGTTGGAGTAACCCCGCTCCAGGCTCCCTCTGATGAGGGAGCTGTCACGGGCGATGCCCATGACTGAGGGAGAAACCCACCAACCGCACCCCAACAATCAGCTACCAGCCAACACCACACCTCCCCCGGCGCGGCGAGCCCCATCGCAAGCTATACTGAGTATCCGCGTCGGACCGTGCTTAAGCCCCGGGCTCCATTTTTTGCCGCCGCGAGCGGCCCTTGCGCCGACAGGCGCTTTCGCGGTTCGGCGCTTCTTTTCTTTTACCAGATTCACGCCCCGAGCGTTGCGATGGGCACGACCAGTATGCCGTCATTGCGGCGATAGGCCTTCCCACCTCGGCCGGTAAGGAACATCATGAATTCGGGGTCTCGGACCTGAGCCATGGGATTGCCGCAGATTTTGTTGCGGAAGGATTTGAGCTTATCCGCATTGTCATCGTTCACCTTAAGGTCACTGAGTTTTATTTCGATGGCACCCCACCTGCCGTCAGACAACTCGATAATGACATCAACTTCAAGCCCCTTGTCATCGCGGTAATACGCAATGCGATTCCCGGCACCCGGCATAGCCGACAGATATACATTCAAATCACGAATGCACAGCGTTTCAAACAGATCGCCGAGCGTCTGTGTATCGCGCATCAGAGTATTCGGCGCGGCACCTAAAACCGCAGCAGGCAACGAAGGATCCACGAAATATCGCTTGGGCTTGGTTCGCACACGACTCTTTGCGCGGAGTGGCGGTTCCCAACCCTCCAAATCCGTCAGAAGGTACAAGTCCTTGAACATTTCCAAATAGCTCTTCACCGTCTGCGTATCCGGCTCACGCCGCTCATCGCCATATGCCATATCCGCAGCCAGCGTCGCATATTTTGGTGCCTGCGAGATGTTCACGGCAAGAGCTCGCATCAAAGCTCGTGCAGTTTCAGGATTCTTCTTCATCTTCGGCACGCTGATATCCAGCACACTTGCGATATATTCGCCCGGGATTTCCAAGGCGAATTCATCGTCTAGCTCAAGATTCGCGGGCCATCCGCCACGGCAACACCATCTGGCGATGTCTTCGATACTCGTATTGCATTCGGCAGGCTCGAATTTCCCCTCGAACAAATCGGATAGGCTGACCGCGCCCGTGGATTCTCCGGATTCAGCCAAGCTCATGGGCCACATGCGCAGACGAGCAATGCGACCAGTGCCGCTGTGATGAATGGCGTCACGATCCTTTGGAATAGCCGAACCTGTAAGAATCAGCTGCCCCTTGCGGTTCGCATTGTCATCTATATGGCGACGAGCGGCATCCCAAATTTGCGGTACATCTTGCCATTCGTCCACCAGATGGGGCTCCTCCCCCATCAGCACCAATGCAGGATCGGTTTGGGCGGCCGCGAAAACTGCCACATCATCCAGACGATCAACGCTTCGAGACCGGGAGAGCGCGGTCCATGTCTTGCCGCACCATTTCGGCCCAACGATTTCCACTGCACCGAACGCCTTGAGCAGTTTACTTAATCTGCTATCTACCACGCGTGAACGATAATCAGGCCTGGTCAAGGTACCATCGCGACCACTCAAATCGTTCATATTGCAGCCTTTCCCAGTTCTATCGTTCTAACAATATAGATTTTACACCAGTTTCATTCCCGATTTTACACCTATCTCATTCCCGGTTTTACACCAGTTTCATTCCCTGTTTTACACCGTGTTGTTTTTTACGCTTTACCCTCTCAGAGGTATCAGAGGCAGATCTCGGCACGGACAGGGCATTGTCCTGCTGCAACTGGCCTATCGCAGCAAAAAGTCGAATCACCCACAAATCCAATCCGATAAGCAAGCCGCGCCATTACCAATTCGGCAGGTCGGCAAACTTGGACTAGGCTGGGAATCATGGAACTCCATGTTTTGAATCATCCGCTGGTCGAGCACAAGCTCACCGTGCTGCGCGACAAGAACACCCCCTCCTCCACCTTCCGCGAGCTCGTCTCCGAACTCGTGATGCTTGAGGCCTACGAGGCCACCCGCAACCTGTCCGTGGTGGCCGCGCCGATCGAGACGCCGGTCGCCCCGATGACCGGCAAGAAGCTCGCCTCCCCGCGCCCGATCATCGTGCCGGTGCTGCGCGCTGGCTTGGGCATGCTCGACGGCATGACCCGCCTGATTCCGACTGCTGAAGTCGGCTTCCTGGGCATGAAGCGCGACGAGGAGCACCCCACCCAGCAGGTGACGTACGCGAACCGTCTGCCCGAGGACCTGTCCGGCCGCCAGTGCTTCCTCATCGACCCGATGCTCGCCACCGGCGGAACGCTGGTCGCCGCCACGCACTACCTGGCCGAGCGCGGCGCCAAGGACGTGACCGCGATCAACATCATCGCGGCCCCCGAAGGCATCAAGTACGTCGAGGAGCACATCGACCCGTCCATCGACTTCAAGGTCGTGGTGTGCGCGGTCGACGAACGTCTTAACGACAAGTGCTACATCGTGCCGGGACTCGGCGACGCCGGTGACCGTCTCTATGGCGTAATTGACTGATTTCCCTGGCTCCCCTCCCCGAGGGGAGCCAACATAACGGAACATCTATGCAAATCGACATTATTGCGCCGGGGCGCGTGAAGGAGCGTTACCTTCGCGACGCCATTGACGAGTATTCCAAGCGACTTTCGCGCTACTGCAAGCTCAACATCATTGAAGTGGCAGATGAGAAAACGCCTGACCATGCCTCCGAAGGCGTTGACCGACAGATCAAGGCCAGAGAAGGCGAACGCATCGCCAAGCATCTGAAGGACGGCGCGTTTGTTATTGCCCTTGCCATCAATGGCAAGCAGCTGTCCAGTGAAGAATTGGCCGCCAAAATCAACGACCTTGGATTGCGTGGCACCAGCCATATTCAGCTGGTCATCGGCGGTTCAATCGGCCTTGACGACGCGATTCTGCGTCGTGCTGATTTTCTGCTGAGTTTCTCGAAGATGACGTTCCCGCATCAGCTTATGCGCGTGATTCTGCTGGAGCAGATCTATCGCGCTTATAAAATCAACGCTGGCGAGCCGTATCACAAGTAAAACGCCATACCTCATGGGGCGGGAAATCCCCCATGGGGCGGTAATTGCCCCATGAGGCGGCAAAATCCTCATGGGGCGGTATGCCAAAATGGCTTAATTCCGCGGTTTCACATATTCTTCAAACCGCCCCATGGGCAAGTTACCGCCCGATGAGCCTGTAACCACCCCATGGGCGCATCAATAACGCCCTCAACCTCACACTGCGTCGGGGACGAACGCTTCGAAGATGTGGCGGTCGAAGTAGGGGGCGCACTGGGCGAGTTCATCGCTGCTGCGCACGGTCCATGAAACCGGCATCGCACCCATCGAACGAGCGAGCTTGACTTGCGGCGAAGCGCCACCGGTCCAGTCATAAGCCACGAAATCAGGACGAGACAGCCAGTCGAACGCCAGTAAGCCGGCGGCCCATTCAGCCGCACCATTCTTGCTCAGCTTCGCCGGCCAGCTCAGCTGACCGCGGCACACCTCAGGGTGATGCTCCTTGTACCAATTCACCGCGCCCGGGTGGAAGGATTCGATCACGTACGGGCCGTCATACGCCTCAAGCAAGGCGTGGCCCTTTTCCATGAGCTCTTCGCTACGCTCATCCCAAGCCCTGTTGTTGCTGAACTTGTATTCCACAATCAGCGGAGCCCGGCCGGCCACCACGTCCAGCACATCGGAGAACAGCGGCACATGCTGGTAGTACCCCTTCGGCGCGGCGGACGGCGTGACCACCAGCGGCGGGTTCGCGTCGGCACCCGGCAACGGTTCGGCCTTCAAATCGCCTGACTCGCCGTTCGGGAAGAGCGGAATACGGGTGAGTTCGTCGTAAGTCAGGTCTTCGATGCGGCGCGGATCGCCGGCCACGCGCAACAAATCGGCGTCATGGACCACGACCACTTGGCCGTCGAGCGTAAGCTGCACGTCGAGTTCGATGCCATAGCCAGCCTCGCAGGCGGCGGCGAACGCGGCCAGCGAGTTTTCGGGAGCAATCGGACCGGTCATATCCGCACTGCCGTAGCCGGCCTTGACAGCCATGCGACGGGCAAGCGACACATAATCATCGTTTTCGGCGATGGATCGCTCAGTGGTATCGGCTTGGGCGCTGACCGGATTATCCCCACCATAATCAGCGATATCGGTATAGCCGACCAAACCAGAACCCGCATCATGCAAGCCACGATGGGCATACCATACCTCCGGAATGGAGGGCACGAAATTACGACGCTTGTCATTGAACGTGCGCGGGGCCACGGCCCACACGGCAGCACCGGCGGCGGCCACGCCTGCCAGCGCCACGTTTCTCCAGAGCTTCGACGACATTGGAATCCTTCCTGTTGGGCTGCCTCTAGCCTAACGCTTCTGCCAGCCATTGTGGAGTGGTTGGATCATCCGGTTTCAGCGCGCGGTCCAGGTGGTTGGCGCGCAGTGGCTCCCAGCTGAAATCTGCCAGCAGATCGGCGGGTTTGCAAGGAATTGGAGTGGGTTGCAGACGCAGCAGCCAGGCGCAGTATCCGATGATTTGCTCGGGGGTTACGTTGCGGGCGCGCAAGGCTCCCATATCCAGCGAACGTTCGCGCTTGGCTAAACGCCGGCCGGCCGCATTGTCGATAAGCGGCAGGTGCGCATACTCGGGGTGCTCGGCGAGAGGCTTTTCCGTGTTGCCGCATTCCGGCTCAAAGCCGCCAGCCAACAGACACTGGCGAATCCACATTTGCAGCGCGGTGGAGCGCAGCAGATCACGGCCGCGCACGATATCATCAACACCCATATCGAGGTCATCCACGACCACGACCAGTTGATAGCCGAACAGTCCATCGGCTCGGCGAATCACGGAATCGCCTACCTCGCGGGCCAAATCGTAGTGCTGTGGACTATAGACACAGTCGTTAAAGCATGCGACACCATCAACGATTCCGGCATCGCCCTGCTGTTCCGGCGGCACGGCTCCCGACAGCGCAGCGGAATCGTCAGGCACTGTACGTTGCTTTTCTCCCGCTGCCGATTCCGGCATGGCGATACGGATGGAATGCTGGTCGCCGCGAACCAAACGGGCACGGACCTCGTCGGGATGGTCGTGCAGCAGGCGGCGGCACGTGCCGGGGTACACCATGAAGCCGTCGCCCTCGTTGGGGGCCGAGGCGGCGCGAATGTCGGCACGCGAGCAGAAACAGGGGTACAGCACACCTTGCGAGCGCAGGCATTCGAGAGCGTATTCGTATCGTTCAGTGCGCTGGGATTGGAACATCGGTTCGCCATCCCAGTCGAGGCCGAGCCAATGCAGGTCATCCATCATGAGCTGGTCCGCACCGGCGACCACACGCGGCTTGTCCACGTCCTCGATACGCATCAGCATGCGGTCGCCACGCGAGCGGGCCGAAAGCCATGCACCCAACATGGCGTACACGTTGCCGATATGCATGCGCCCCGACGGCGTCGGCGCGAATCGTCCAGTCACTGGCCCTCCTCGTATGAAGTTCAGCACCATGGTAGCGAAAAGGCTCTCCTCCTCAGAGGAGAGCCAATATAGTGAAGCTCGCCAGCCCGAACTCCCCTCAGTCAGCTTCGCTGACAGCTTTGCTCAGAGAGGGGAGCCAGTGATTGTCACTTGTCTTCGGTGACGTTGTCCACGCTCACGTCCGGATTGTCGGAGACAATCTGGTCGCTCGCCCAAGCGGAGAGCTCCAGATGTTCGCCGCCGGTCTGGTCGACGAGCACGGTGTCACCGTCGTGGACCTTGCCGGCCAGCAGCATACGGGCCAGCTGGTCGCCCACTTCGGTCTGTACCAGGCGGCGCAGCGGACGAGCGCCATAAGCCGGGTCGTAACCGGTGTTGGCAAGCCATTCGCGAGCCGAGTCGGTGACGTCCAGCGTGATGCGGCGATCGGTCAGACGCTGGGACACGCCAGCCACCTGGATATCCACGATGCCGCCAAGCTCCTCGCGCGTAAGCGGGTGGAACATGACGATGTCGTCCAGACGGTTCAGGAACTCCGGCTTGAAGTTCATGTGGACAGCGTCCATCACGGCCTTTTTCTTGGCGTCGGCGTCCATGTCCTCGTTCACGAGGAACTGCGAGCCGAGGTTAGAGGTCATAATCAGGATCGTGTTCTTGAAGTCCACGGTCCTTCCCTGGCCATCGGTCAGGCGACCATCGTCAAGTACCTGCAGCAGCACGTCGAAGATCTCCGGGTTGGCCTTCTCGACCTCGTCGAACAGCACCACGGAATACGGGCGACGGCGCACGGCCTCGGTCAGCTGGCCGCCCTGCTCGTAGCCCACGTAGCCCGGCGCCGCGCCAATCAGGCGCGAGACCGAAGCCTTCTCCATGTATTCGGACATGTCGATGCGGACCATGGCCTTCTCGTCGTCGAACAGGAAGTCGGCGAGCGCCTTGGCCAGTTCGGTCTTGCCCACACCGGTGGGGCCGAGGAACAGGAACGATCCGGTCGGACGGTTCGGGTCGGAGATGCCGGCACGCGAACGGCGCACCGCGTCGGACACGGCGGCGATGGCTTCCTTCTGGCCGATCACACGCTTGCCGAGGTAGTCCTCCATGTGCAGCAGCTTCTCGTTTTCGCCCTGCATCAGGCGGCCGACGGGAATGCCGGTCCAGTCGGAGACGATCTCGGCCACCGAGTCGGCGTCCACACGGTCCGGGACCATCGGCTCATCGGCCGGGTTGGCCGCGCTGGCATCAGCAGATTCAGCATCCGCGCTTTCCGCGGCGGCGAGTTCCTTCTGAATGGACGGAATCTCGCCGTACAGAATCTTCGAGGCCTCCGCCAAGTTGCCTTCACGGGTATACTTATCCGCCTGCACGCGCAGGTCGTCGAGCTTGGCACGCAGGTCGCCGACCTTGTTGTGGCCGGCCTGTTCCGCATCCCAACGCGCCTTGAGGCCGCTGAGCTTCTCACGGGTGTCCGCGAGTTCGGCTTGCAGCTTGCCCAGACGCTCCTTGGATGCAGGATCCTCGGCCTTCTTGAGCTGCATTTCCTCCATTTCAAGACGGGTCACCTTGCGCTGCAGCTCATCGATCTCCTCAGGCGAGGAGTCGAGCTCCATACGCAGGTGAGCGGCCGCCTCATCGACCAGATCGATGGCCTTGTCCGGCAGCTGACGACCCGAAATGTAACGGTTCGAGAGGGTCGCGGCGGCGACCAGCGCGTCGTCGCCGATCGTTACCTTATGGTGCGCCTCGTAACGCTGCTTCAGGCCACGCAGGATGGCGATGGTGTCTTCCACGCTCGGCTCGCCCACGAACACCTGTTGGAAACGGCGTTCCAATGCCGGATCCTTTTCGATGTTCTCGCGGTACTCGTCCAGCGTGGTCGCGCCGATCAGGCGCAGCTCGCCACGGGCCAGCATGGGCTTCAACATATTGCCGGCGTCCATCGAGCCTTCGGCCGCACCCGCGCCGACGATGGTGTGGATCTCGTCGATGAAGGTGATGATCTGACCATCCGCATTCTTGATTTCGTTCAGGACGCTCTTCAGGCGCTCCTCGAACTCGCCACGGTACTTCGAACCGGCCACCATGGAGCCCAAGTCAAGGGAAATGAGCTTCTTGCCTTGCAGGGTGGTGGGCACGTCGCCCGCCACGATACGCTGGGCCAAACCCTCCACGACGGCGGTCTTGCCGACGCCGGGCTCGCCAATCAGCACCGGGTTGTTCTTGGTACGACGGGAGAGGATCTGAATCACGCGGCGGATTTCCTGGTCACGTCCGATGACCGGGTCCAGCTTGCCTTCCTTGGCGGCGGCCGTCAGGTCGGTGGAGTACTTCTCTAGGGCCTTGTACGAGCCTTCCGCGTCCGGGCTGGTGACCTTCGCGCCACCACGCACGCCGGGTACGGCCTTGCGCAGGGAGGCTGCGGTGACGCCGTTCTTCTCCAAGATTTCGGCCGACTGGTTCGGCTTGCTGGCCGCGATGCCGATAAGCAGATGTTCGGTGGAGACGTATTCGTCGCCCATCTGCTGCATTTCCTTCTCAGCCTGGGCGATGGCGGCGGTCAGCTGGCGGCTGGCCTGTGGCTGCGAGGTGCTGGATCCGGATGCGCTCGGCAGCGCGACCAAAGCGTTGCGCACCGCCGCGCCGATGGCCTGTGGGTCTCCGCCCGCGGCCTCGATCAGAGAGCGCGCCACGCCGTTTTCCTGGCGCAGCAGCGCATCCATGACGTGCAGGGTCTCGACCTGCGCGTTTCCTGCGGCGGACGCACTCTGAATCGCGTCGCCGACGGCTTCTTGGGCCATAGTGGTGAACTTCTGTTCCATATCGTATTCCTCCATATCATGCGGTCTGCGCAGTGCGGCTCGCGGGCTTCGAAAGCCCTGCGAGCGTTGCGACAGACCGCAGCTTGTCGTTGTCTGATATGGTCAACCGACCTGGAACCCATTCTATTCCCAAAACTTGAGTGCATATGACTCAAGTTTTGGATTTTGGTGGGGAGGGTGACTAGTAGCCCCCTCTGATGAGGAAGCTTGGGCAGCCGCTACTTCAGTGCGCCGACGGCGGATTCGGCGGCGGCGAGGACTTCGCCGGAGAGAATCGCCTCGGCCACGCTCTCAATCTGCGGGGTGGTCCAGGTATCGCGTACGTCGGGGCCGATTTCGTTGGCGTACTGGCGCACCACGCGGTATACGGCGGCGCCCGCCGCACCCGGACGGTACGGCTTGCGGAAGTCGAAGGAGCGGCAGGAGCACAGCAGTTCCACGGCCAGCACGCGCGCAAAGGCCGGAATCGACCGGCGCAGCTTGCGGGCGGCGGCCCAACCCATCGACACGTGATCTTCCTGCATGGCGGAGCTTGGAATCGAATCGACCGAGGCAGGCACGGCGTTACGCTTCATTTCGGAGACGATGCCGGCAGCGGCGTATTGGGCGATCATGAAACCGGAGTCCACGCCCGGGTCACCAGCCAGGAACGCCGGCAGGCCGCGGTTGCGCGCCACGTCAAGGAAGCGGTCGGTACGACGCTCGGAGATAGAGGCTACGTCGGCGGTCGGAATCGCCAGGAAATCGAGCACATAGGCCAGCGGCGCGCCATGGAAGTTGCCGTTGGACTCCACACGGCCGTCCAGCGTGACGCACGGGTTATCGATGGCGGAGGCGAGTTCCACGCCCGCCACGGAGGCCGCGTATTCCACGGTGTCGCGGGCGGCGCCGTGCACCTGCGGGGTGCAGCGCAGCGAGTAGGCGTCCTGCACACGCACGGTGGAGCCCGGGCGGCCGGCCTCAATCAGACCAGAGTCCTTGAGCATGCGGGCGATGTTCGCAGCGGAATCGCCTTGGCCGCGATGCGGGCGCAGCGCCTGCAAGTCGGCGGCGAATACGCGGTCGTTGCCGAGCATGCCTTCCACGCTCATCGCGGCGGCGACATCCGCGGTCTTGAGCAGCAGGCGCAGATCGGTGATGGCCATACACAACATGCCGAGCATGCCGTCGGTGCCGTTGACCAGCGCCAGTCCTTCCTTCTCTTTCAAATCGACGGGCGTGATGCCGGCCGCACGCAGCGCTTCGCCGCCGCCGATCTTGAGGCCGTCAGCGTTGCGGGCCTCGCCTTCACCCATCGCCACCAAAGCACAGGCTGCGAGCGGCGCCAAATCACCGGAGCATCCGAGTGAACCGTATTCGTAGACCACCGGGGTGATGCCGGCGTTCAGCATATCGGCGTAGACCTGCGCGGTTTCCGGGCGCACACCGGTGCGTCCGGTGCACAGGGTGCTCAGGCGCAGCACCAGCAGGCCGCGCACCACCTCACGCTCCACTTCCGGTCCGGCACCGGCGGCATGCGAGCGAATCAGACTTTTCTGCAGCTGCGCACGCTGTTCCTTGGGGATGGAGGTGGAGGCGAGCGCGCCGAATCCGGTGGGGATACCGTAATGCGGCACGGTGTCGTCGGCCAAATGATCGATAACCGCGCGACTCAGCGCCATCTCATGCTTCGATTCGTCCGAAATCGCCACTTTGGCACCGCCGCGCGCTACGGCGATAACGTCCTCGATGCTCAGCGCTCCAACACCTACGGTGACCGTCTGCTCTGCCATGCTCATACCTTTCTATATATGTGCCGCATTCCGCATATACGACATATGCGGCACATGCTTCGCCGGGGATCCGCGACTGCCCGCATTCGCTCACCGCACCTGCCCATCAACAGCAGGCGACGCAAACGCGACCAATCGCTCCCCAAGTAATCAAACCTTGGCCATTTCACCTCAGTCGGATGCCCGCCATAAGCCACTTCGTCCATCTTGTGTCTGAAATCTCAGACATGTAAGGTGATGGAAATATGAGCCATGCCTCGCAGCAATACGCCTTCACCGAGCCACGTACCGTCAAGCGGGCGCAGGTGAAGCCATCAGAACGGGAACATCAGACATCATCATCCGCGCCACGTGTCTCGCTGGCTCCGGCGGCCGACCGTACGCTCGACATCCTCGAGTTCATCGCGAGCAATGGTCAGACGCAAGCCGCCACGCTCGCTCGCGAACTCGGCATTCCGCGCTCCACGGTGTACCAATTGTTGGAGATTTTGGAGCGTCACGGACTGGTCACCCGCCTTGCCGAGCAGCGCGCGTACGGCATCGGACTCAAGACTTTCGAGCTGGGATCGGCCTATTCTCGCCAACATCGTGTATCGCAGGTCGCGCATCCGGTGTTGGCGCGTCTTGTTGACGAGACCGGCGAAAACGGACATCTGGCCGTGCTGCACGGCAACGAAATCATTTATGTGATTGAGGAGCGCGCCGCGCATCGCCCGCCGCTAGTGTCAGGCGTGGGCGTGCGCCTACCCAGTCACCTGACCGCCACCGGGCGGGCCATTCTGTCCGCACTCCCCCGCAATCAGGTCCGCGCGCTATATCCCAATCGTCAGGCGTTCACCGACCGCACCGGCATCGGCCCCAAATCGCCCAAGGAGCTGGAGGCAACGCTCGCCGAAACCCAACGCACCGGTTTTGCCGAGGAACACGGAGACGTGACGCCCGGCTTTGATTCATACGCCGTCGCTGTGCGCGACTACAACGACTTTCCCATCGCCGGGCTGGCTCTCACTTTCGTGAGCGGATCGCTGCGCCCCGAACAGGAGCGGTCGCTTAAGACCAAGCTGCGGCTTGCCGGCACGGAACTGTCCCGGCGTCTCGGCGCGGTCGGCAGTTTGACATGAGGATTCGCGAGATCATCGTGCTGGGCTCCTTCGCCCCGATCACGATTTTCTCAACTAAGTTCACCGATTCGCTGACCGGCAACGCCAAACTCGCCGGCTTCTCGCTGACAGTGACGGCCATCATCAGCCTGGTGGTGATGACCGCCCTGCACGCACTTCTGCCGGGAGCGTAAGGCGCGTTCTTGGTTCCCTCAGTCAGCTTCTCCGCCTGGACGGTTCCCCTCAGAGAGGGGAGCCAGAACGAGTCACGCCCGAACGATTACGTTGCGCAGATCACCGATGCCTTCGACGTGCACGATGGTCTCGTCGCCTGGGTCGAGGTGGCCGGAGGCGTTCGGGGTGCCGGTCATGATGACGTCGCCAGGCAGCAGCGTGGAGAACGACGAAATGGCGGCAATCTGCTCGGGGATGCCGTGAATCAGGTTCGCGGTGGTGCCAGACGCCATCGGCACATCCTCGCCGTTCAGCGTGAAGGAAATCTTGGCGTCCTTCCAGTCGAGGTCGTCACGCATCACGATCCACGGGCCAAGCGGACAGGAGGTATCGAAGCCCTTGGCGCGCGTCCACGTGGGGTCGATGCCCTGCAGATCGCGCAACGTCACATCATTGACGCAGGTGAAGCCGAGCACGTAATCCATCGCGTTCTCGACGGTCACGTTCTTGGCGATACGGCCCATCACCACGGCCACTTCCGGCTCGAAGTTCATGTCCTTGGAGCAGGCCGGGTACACAATCGGGTCGTCGGGGCCGATTACCGAGGTGGACGGCTTGGTGAAGATCACCATGTCTTCCGGCGCGTGGGCGATTTCGGAGTGGCCGGCCTCGTGCATGAACTGGGCGTGGGCCTCATAGTTCTTGGCCAGACCGTAAACCTTGGAGGGGATGACCGGGGAGAGCAGACGGATGCCATCGCCGTCGACCGGGTAACGAGTGCCGGTGGGCTTGACCTGGTCGCCGGCCAGCGGATGGCCGTCCAGTTCGATGAGGTAGTCCTTGCCGTCCGTTTCGTCCTTCTGCACGAAGGCGTAGCGCGGCGAATCATTCAAAGAAAAACGTGCGAGTCTCATGCCTGTAAGCCTACTCCTTGGCGGTTCCTTCCGCAGAAGCATCCGTCCAAGGAGCAAGCAGACCGGCCTTCAATCGACCAAAACGCACGTTCGCTGGGATTGCTACTTTTCGGTCCAGGTTTTGTCATACAGCGACTGGCCGCTTTGCGTGTGCATGATGACGCGCAATGATGCCTTGCCGCTGGAGGTCTTGCACATCGAGCCCAGCAGATTCGCGGTGGATTGATAGGTGCTGTCCATAGCATCCAGTGAGGAAGCGGCGGTATCGCCTAGCGAGGCATAGCTGTCGTCGAGCACGTACTCGTACACCAAGGTGTCACCGTCGACACGGTAGTTGAAGGTGATGCCGGTGTCTGCAAACGTATCCGCTTCGGATTCAATGGAGTCCTTGAATTCCAAAGAGTCGACGAAATCCTGAATCGAATCGTACAGCCCATAATCGCCGTCGGTTAGATCGTCATGGGTTTCGCCCAACGTGTCGTCCAGCGCATCGTCAAGATTATCTTGAGCTTTGCTCTTATCGCTGCTATCACCGTTGCCCGAAGAGGACTGACTATAGAAGGAATCGGTTTTCGCCTCATCTATAGCCTTGCTGGTGTACGAGACACCGCCGACGATCAGCGCGATGACCAGTATTACCTGTATCACCATGCCCGCCGCACTGATGATGATGCCGGCGATGGCCAAGCCCTTGCCCTTGCCGCCCTGTTTCTTAATCTGGTTGAGGCCCACGATGCTCAGGATCAGACCGGGGAGTGAGACAAGGAACGAGCAGATAAAACCGGCAATAGCCAGGCCGTTGTACTTCTGGTTCGCTTCAGGCGGCACACTGCCGTAAGAACCAGACCATCCCGGCTGGCCGTTCGGTTGGCCGCCTTGCATATACGGGTTATAGGGCGTTTGCGGAGGCACGGCCCCGCCGCCCGGATATACCGGAGCACTACCGCTGCCATAGACCGGAGGAACCGATCCGCCTGCCGGAGCCGCCCCCGGATAGGGCGAATTGGGCGCTGCCGATGCGGGCGCGGGCGCAGCGGCAGGAGTCACTGGTGGCAAAGCCTGCGTAGGCGGTACCGGCTGATTGACCGGCGCAAGAGGCTGGGTGGACTGCTCGGCAGGTGTAAACGCCTGCGTAGGCTGCTCAACAGGAGTGAACGCCTGAGTGGGCTGTTCGCCCGCTGCGAGTGCTTGGGTTGGAGCATTGTTGGCGGCGGTTCCTGCTTCCCCCGTCATCGCATTTAACGGCTCAGTCGGATTGGCGTCAGCTTGCTGCCCCGGCACCTGGCCGTTCGGATTGACATTCGGATCAGTCATGACATGCACTCCTTCAACTGCATCGCACCCTACTTGCGAGATGCGCCCCTCGTCTTACGCGCCACATTGTGCGGTACAGACAACTGTACTCCTCGTGGCGAGCCTTAAGTACCCCAGGAAATTTGGCTTCCCCAAAAACACAGAAGCCTGAAACCGGCTATTGCCTCAGCAATATTCAGTCGGTTTCAAGCTAAATCGTTAATCCTCTGGTGAAACGACGGTCTACTTCTTCAGCAGCGGCGCGACTTGTTCCTCGTAGGCGGTCAGGGCGGTGTCGATCACCTGGTGCATGTCATAGTACTTGTAGGTGCCCAAGCGGCCGCCGAACACGGTGTTCGGCTCGGCCGCGGCCTTGGCCTCGTACCGCGCGTACAGGGCCTTGTCCGCATCGGTGTTGA
>ERZ826764.848-NODE-848-length-40487-cov-9.657821_pt1 | contig 40487 bp, 36 predicted proteins | sample MGYA00519870_ERZ826764 | MGnify/ENA primary metagenome ERZ826764 (study PRJEB31778, sample SAMEA3449239) | human gut metagenome | biome: human gut; feature: human-associated habitat; material: faeces | place: United Kingdom | collected 2010/2012 ...
CCGGGTCGAGTATCCCGCCTCGGACTGCCCTTAAAGCAGTTTAGCCTTGTTCCTCATTCACAATGTTGCGTCTTGCCACTCAGTCGTGGGTAGATGGTTTCCCCAACTTGTGATTTTTCCGATACGCTATTGTCCCCCTTGTGGTTTCCCTCCGGGGTAAATCGGATGACGCTAAAGTGACGTTTTTCACGTCTTTGATACTTTTCTTTACCGGCTTGCTAAAGCCGGGTTCCCAAAATGCCCGCGCACCGCCTTTGGATGAAAAGCGGCGCTTCTGGACGCGCGATAGATTTCAATCATACGCCCATACAAAATCACTGTAATAAAGACTGAGATAACCTTCATACACAGGCTCACAAGCATCGTTTCCAGTGCCAGTATGACAAGTTCACCGATTTCCATAGATTCCATTGCCGTTTCCATCGTGGTAATCATCGTATCTATATTGATCGCTGTATCGGAACTGATGACACCAGCGGCCCGGCTCACTACTGACTGCCCGACATCAAATACCGCCATGGTAATCGTGAATGTATGGCTGACGATCCAGACTGCCACCCACATCTTGAAAAAATATTTAAAGAACATCCATGTATCAATGTCATGCATATTGTTCTTTTCTGTTAACATGGAAATCAGCTCATAACAAAGCACAAAGGTAATAATCATACCGGCAATCGGTACAATGACCGAATCGGAAAGATTTTGTATCATGCTGAAAATGTTCCCATTCCAGCCCTGTGGTGTCTGCCCAACCTGAGCAGCAATCTGACCGGTCTTTTCATTGACATCGGTATACATTGTTGTCAGGTTGGAACTTACCATGCCTGTCAGAAGATTCCTCATCCATTCTTCAATCGCTTCAAATATCCGATCCATGAGTCATCTCCCTCCTAAGTTTCTCAGCTAAACAAACCGGAAAGTAACGGTACAAGCTGGGTGCCGATCAAAACAACACCGCCTCCCGCCATCAGCTGCTTAATCCCCTGGGATTTCGCACCCGGATTATCGTTTCCATAACCTTCCAGCAGGTTGATAACACCCCATACTGCAAGACCAGCTCCGATCGCTACTACAAGAGTCTGTAAAATATTAATTGCCTGATTAAAAAACGCCATAGTCGTTGTCTCCTTTCAAATCATTACTTTTTCTCGGTTTCTATCTATGTTTTAAGAAGTCTCTTCCGGCTCTGCCCTTATGGGCGGCCTTTCATGATCTCTCAAATCCATCACCTCCCTATAAGGGCAAAGAAAAAAGAGCTATGTGTTTACATCTTTCACATGCTCTGCTTCCTTGTTTTCTGTATTTAATTCTTCTGCCAGACTTTCCTCTGAAAAGGTATACAGGTCAAATTCCTGTGTCCTTGTCAGCTTCACTTCCATCCGATGCCGCATATACGCTTCCACATCAAATTCATTTTTCTTATCATAGTCCGACAATTCCTTGTATCGTTTATGCTTGGTAATATCGAACTTGTCACTGAAAAACGGTCTGACACCTCTCAGCTGAAGGATACATTTACTGCCATCCATGACAGCAAGCTCGTCCCGGCTCATCAATTCCTTTCCTGTTTTCTGATAATTCATCCCATAAGAACGGCTCTGTCCACGGGTATCAGAAGTGTTGTATAAATCAATCGTTTCCTTTCCCAGTGTCTCGGAAATCTCCTTTAATGTGGAACTTTCCTTGCCACCGAGGAATAACATCGTATCGCAATTACCCAAAATCGTTTCTGCTGCATCTTTATAGATGGTCTTGAGCTGTGACTGCGACTGGAGGATAATGGATGCAGAAATCTCACGGCTACGAATAGTAGCGATCAACTTGTCAAATTTCGGAATTTGTCCGATATTTGCAAATTCGTCAGCTAATATTCTGACATGATAAGGTAATCGTCCATGGTGTACATCGTCTGCCCTGTCACATAACAGGTTAAATAACTGACTGTACATCATTGCCACAACAAAGTTAAAGGTATCATCCGTATCTGAAATGATAATAAACAGTGCTGTCCTCTGGTCCCCTACCATATCCAGTTCCATTTCATCATAGCTCATGATCTCACGAAGTTCCGCAATATCAAACGGTGCAAGTCTGGCTCCACAGCTGATCAGAATCGACTTTGCCGTTTTGCCTGCCGCCAGCTTGTACTTTTTATACTGACGTACCGCAAAGTGTTCCGGTTCTTCTTTCTCCAGTTCCTCAAACAGCATATCTACTGCATTTTTGAATGTCTCATCATCTTCCCTTGTTTCCGATGCATTGATAAATTCAAGCAAGGTTGCAAAGTTCTGTTCTTCTTCCGGTGCTTCATACCAGATGTAGCCAATCAATGCACAGTACAGAAGCCTTTCTGCTTTTGTCCAGAAATCTTCACTGGACTTCTCCCCTTCCCCTTTGGTATTTACCATAATGGTATTCACCAGTTTCAGAATATCTTTTTCTGAATGGATATAATGGAATGGATTATAGTGCATACTCTTGGAAAAATTGATCATATTCAATACTTTCACTTTATATCCATGCCGCACCAGCATCTTTCCGCACTCAATGATGATCGTTCCTTTCGGGTCCGTAACTACATAACTGATGTTTTTCCCCATCTGCATCAGATTCGGTTTTACATAAAAGCGAGTTTTTCCGGAACCAGATCCGCCAATCACAATCACGTTCTTGTTCCTTGCAAATTTCGGATTCTTTGGTCTGCCATTCATGGTCAGCCGTTCAGTCATGGTAAGAAGAATATTATTCTCGAATACCGGATCGATAAAAGGTGCAATGTCTTTTGCAGTCCCCCATCTTGCCGAACCATACTCCACTCCCTGCCGGAACTTCTTGGCATTTTTTCCTTTCAGGTAGACCATGAGCTTCACTCCCACGGCTCCGGTCAGCCCAACCAGCAATTCATTTTTATGCATACTTGGAAGAATCCTGCTAAATGCCAGCTGAAAATTCAGGACTAACACTATCAGTCTTTCTATCATGGAATTACCTGCACAGTATTGATACAACCATGCCAGCTTATTTCCCACATAAAAGATCATGATATACGGAAGATTCAGCAGAATGAGCCGAAGCAGCTTATGTACATCTACCGGCGGTAATCTCTCCCGGTATCCTTTTCCTACACCAAGCAACTTCTGTAATCTGCTCATAATGACGGCTCTTTCTCCTTTCCTTTTGTTTTCTCCAGTTCTCTGTGCTTTTTAAGCGACTTGGAAATCGCCTGCTGAAGCTTTTTCCTTACAGATGGCTTTTTATCCTTGTTCAGAGATTGTCCTGTATATTCTTTAAAAGCCGCAGTCATTACATCTGCATCTCTGGCTTTAAAGAACACATAATATCTTGGCGGATCAGCGTTCACATCTTTTTTCAGGCTGAAATCAATGCTGTACTTTTTTGCCACACGCTCAAACGATTTGATGTTTCCATCCGTGATCTCAATATTGGAAAGCTGTACATTCTGCTTCATCAGCTTATCCATACTCTGCTTTCCCCTATAGGTTTTATCCTCTTTATCCTGCTTAGGCTGTTTCTGCCCCTGCAGCTTTTGTTTCTCCTGTTCCATCTTAGCAAGAGCTTTTTTCATTGCTGCCTTTAACAGATTTGCAGTGACCTTCCCACATCGGATACAAAGCGATACGGTTTTTTCGTTTACTTCATCCTGCACTTATCTCACTCCTCCTTTCCTTATTCTTCACTGTCACCATACATATCATGCTGTACCAGTGCGGAATAATAATTACTGATCGTAAGTGGTGCGTTATATAAAACTGTCAGTAAATACTGCCGGATATTAATCACCTTACTGGTATTCTCCTTCAAGCATTTCAGAACAAACCGGATGTGTTCAGAATTTAGTTTCAAAAACTGACTTTTAACCACATCCTTTGGCTTTCTGTCCCCACCAATCCGTATCATTTCCTGTTCGGAACAGACAGTATCCACAATCAGTTCCACAATCTCGTTCAGCATATCCCGGTTATACACATCAACCAGATATTCATACCCAATGTTGTTCAAGATCATCTGGTGGTATACTTCTCTTTCCATTCGTTTCCTGTGCATTTCTTCACTTTCTTCGGAATAGAAAGAAAGATACTCAGTATCACTCCTATCAGTGTCACTTATTTCAGTCTTATTATCCTCAGTATCATTACCCGGCATTTCTGACATATCTGTACCTGTCATTTTGGCATTTCCAGAAATGTTATTTTGACGTGTCTGGATATTCCTTTTATACATATCCTGTTGCGTACATTTGCGTACATAAATCCTATCCGGTCTGCCTAACCCCTGCCGTATCCTCGTAATCAATCCAATTCCTTTCCGACTGTCAAGCTCTGCTAACAGATTCCCTACCTTTTTCAAGCCACATCCCATCATGCCGGAGATCTGCTCCTGGGAAAAATATATATATACTTTTCCCTCTTCATCCAGCCACCGGTTCTTTATAGATAGCTGCATACGGTCAAGCAAAAGTCCATAAAGCAATTTCGCTTCACAGGAAAGGCTCTTAAACTGCGTATTGGTAAAAAGGACTTTAGGCACACGGTAAAAAGCATAGGATTCCGCTTCTTCACCGTAATGATACGGAAATTCATATGTATTATCCTGTGTTCCGATGCTCCTTCACTTCTTTCATAGCCTTCACAATGCAGTAACCCAGACAGGGAGTATGTTTTCCATAAGGACAGCCTTCACATGGCTCCCAGTGAGTTACCTTCCTGCGAAGTGGTGGAGAAGAAATACGATAAAAACATTCTTTCCTTTTGCATTTCTTTCTCCCGGCACTAAAGAAGTAACAATACGCACAGTCCGAAGGCTTATCACTTGCATACCCTACTTCTGTCATCTTCCTGCTCCTTTCCTTCTCTCAGCTTGTTATACTGTTCATCGGATTCCTTTCCAACTTTTATGCAGCAGTATAAAACAAACCCATATACCAGGAATACGATAATCCCTGCAACGATCAATACTGTTTTCATCCCATTTCTTCTCCCTTCACTTTTTTATCAGTATTGGCAAAAAGGGCATCTATGAAACACTTGTCCATAAATGCCCTCTTCCTCTTTAAGAAATCTTGGGATCTCTTATTTTTTCTTCTTTTTGCGGAGAATCACAGTACCTCCAACTCCTGCCATTCCAACTCCTGCAAGCAGAATCCAGAAAAGGATCGGTGTGTTATCTCCTGTCTTCGGTGAAGTAGATGTCTTTGTTGTCTCAGTATCTTTTGTTTCCGGTGTTGATGTTGTTTCTGGTGTTTCCCCCGGAGTCTCTGTTGGTGTTTCCGTTGGTTTCACTTCGTCCTTCATCACTACTTTCTGGATCTCTCCTGTATCTTTTACCGTAAACTTCACATCTTCTGCTACCAGGTATCCATCCGGTGCAGTCTCTTCCCGAAGTGTATATTCTCCAATCGGAAGCATTTCAATATAGTGTGGTTTTTCCTCGGATGTCCAGCTCTCCACTGTCTTTCCATCTTTATCAAGGATTGTCAGCTTCGCTCCCGGCAGTTCCTTACCAGAAATATCGGTCTTGGAAATCTGCACCTTTGTCACATCATCCTTCATTTCTACCTTCTGTACCTCACTGGTATCTTCAACCGTAAAGATAATGCTCTCTGCTGTAACATAGCCATCCGCTGGAAGTGTCTCTGTCAGGGTATACTTCTTACCAACTGTCAGTTCTTTAATGATATGCGGCTCTTTTCCGGAAGTCCATTCATCCACGGTATTTCCACTTTCATCGGTCACTTTCAGTTTTGCTCCCTCAATCTCTTTTCCATCCGTCAGAGATGTCTTGGTAAATTCTACGGTTGTTGTCTCATCTTCAAAAGTAAACTCATAGGAAAGAGTCTCTTTTTCAGCTCCGCCATATTCAAAAGTAAACTCCTGTACCTGATCTGTAGTCGCAAATCCCGGTGCTGGTGAAGTTTCCTTCACATAATAGGTATAACCAAGAGGAAGATCCGCAGTAAAGGTCAGTTTTCCGTCTTTATCTGTAGCCTGTTCTTCAATCACCGTATCCGCTTTCAGGATCACATCACCTTTTGCATTGACAATATCATCCTTATTGCACAGAGCAAATACAGCTCCTTCCAGTACACGGTCAGAATCTTTCGCTTTTTTCAGCACTTTCACTTCTGCCTTCTGACGTTTATTCTGCCAGTCCGCAGAGTAAGTAACTTCCTCAGTATTCTGATCACGGTAAGTCAGGTCAACCTCACGGGTTTCCCCATCAAGGACATAACCGTTTGCTGTCTCCTTCTCTTTGACATAGTATTTGCCAAGAGGAAGATCGGTCAGTTTTGCCACACCAGTCTCATCCGTTGTAATGGTTGCTACCAGTGCATCCTTTTTGTAATAATCCTCACTCTCACCATCAGCCGCTTTAATATCCTCTAAGGCATAAACTTCAAAAGTAACCTCTTTCAAGGAACCAGAGAAATATTCAAACAGATGCTTGAGCCAGCCACCAACGGAATCCAGTGCAGATACTTTGTCCAGGAACTCACCTTTTTTATTGATGATCAGTGTTCCGGTCGGTACGTCATCTTTCATTTCCACCTTCTGAATTTCTGCAGTATCCTCCACAGTAAATGTGATCTCTTCTGCCATCAGATAACCATAAGGAGCCATTTCTTCACGAAGTGTATAAGTCTCCCCGGCAGTCAGTCGCTCAATCAGATGTTCTTCCCCTTTTACAGATTTCCATGTATCCACCACATTTCCATCTTTATCAAGCACTGTAAGAGTGGCACCGGAAAGTTCTACTCCTGTAGTAATATCTGACTTCTTGAATGTTACTTTTGTTGGCTGGTTCTTAAATACAGATTCCAGTTTTACCATTTTCACATCCTGTCCCTGATATTTCGCAGTTACTTCCAGTGTCTCAAATGAAGATACATAACCGGCAGGAGCTGCAAGCTCTTTGATATAATAGCTTCCGAATGGAAGATCAGATTCAAACACTGCCTTCCCATCTTCATTGCTGACTGCTTTTCCAAGCAGAGTGTCTGCTTTCACAAGCACTTCTCCATGAGCGAGAATATCTTCCTTTGCATAAAGTCCAAATTCTGCACCTGCTACAACTGTCTCATTCTCTGCATCCTGTTTTACTACGGATACCTCTACTTTCTGACGGTCATTCTCAAAAGCTGCTGTCTGCTCGATCACTGGTGTTTTCTGGTCTTTGTAAGAGAAAGTAACGGTCTGTGCCTCTTCGTTTAACACAAAGCCCTCTGGTGCTGTCTTTTCAACAACCTTATAAGTTCCAAGCGGAAGGTCAGCAATCTGAGCCTTTCCGTCTTTATCGGTCGTAACCGTTCCCACTAATGCTCCAGAAGCATATTCCAGAATACGGTTACCCTGGTCATCTTTCTGGAAATCCGCTGTGTAAATATCCTCAGCTGCATATACTTCAAAAACCGCACCTTCCAGATTTTCTTTCTGGTAAGTGAAATCGTCCTTAAATCCATTCAGAACCTCACCCTGTTTTACGATGTTCAGTTCCCCTTTAACCGGATGGTTTTCATATGCGATCTCAATGATGACATCTCCAGAAGTTCCGTCCATCTGATATGCTGTGTTGGAATCTACATTCACCTCATAGTAATTCTTATTCAGAGTATATCCATAAGGTGCGTTTACTTCCTCAATGCGGTAATGCCCGATTTTAAGATTCTGCGGAAGGATCAAATATCCCTGCTCATCTGTAAAATAGGATTTATGTTTTACCGTAGTCGGATAAGTCGTTACCTGCTCCACATATTTTTCAGTGTCCATGTTGAAAATCTTGAACTCTGTATTCTTCTGAAGCACTGCTTTCTTTGTCTCGTCATCCTGTTTGATGATTTTCAGCTTCGCTTCAAACTCTTTATCCAGCATCACTCTCCACACCTGCGGAGTGCTTGGATGGTTCTCTGTAATCTGTACAATAAAATCATCTACCGGAGTATAGTTATGCGGAGTTGTTGTCTCACGGACAATATACGTTCCATAAGGGATTGCAATACTGCAGGCATAACCTTTCTCGTCTGTAAAGATTTCTGTAGCACCGTTTTCTCCGATCACTACTGGTTTGGCAGAATCAAAATCATAGCTGCCATCTTCATTTACTTTCAGTGAAGATACCAGATAAGCGGTAAATCCTGCCCCTTTCAGTAAGTCTGCATCGGTCTTTCCATTGTTTGCCGCTTTAATGATCTGGAATGGCTGTTTCATCACCTGCTCCAGAGACAGACAGTCACGTTTTACCTCTGCTACAAGGTCACCCTCGTAATTGCAGACCAGATCATGTTCTTCCTCATCGACCAGATAACCGGTTGGAGGAGTGATCTCTTTTACATAGTAATTGCCAAGATATAATCCATCCACAGAAGCCTGTCCATTCTTATCTGTTGTAAGAGTGGCAACCTGTTCTCCTGCTTTATAGACCGCACCAGTCGCACCGTCCGGATGCACAATGTCCTCACGGGCATAAAGTCCGTACACTGCTTTTTCCAAAGTGGCATCGCCCTGTGGAACTGCCTTTTTGGTTTCTTTATCCTGCTTCTGCAAAGAAATCTTAGCTGTCACACGCTCATTTTTGAATGTATGCTTAAATGTCTGTTTTGCCTCTTTATCATTTGTATATGAGAGAGCAAACGTATAAACATCTTCTGTATTTCTCACATAACCTTCCGGAGCCTGCACTTCCTTCACATCATAAGAAAATCCAAGTGGCAGATCTGCTGTAAACTTTGCTGTACCGTCTGCTCCTGTTGTCACTTTCTGGATCAGCGTACCTTTCTTCACAACAACTGCACCATCTGCATTGGTAATATCACTTGCAGCATAAAGTCCAAAGATTCCTCCATCCAGAGGATTTTCTGTATCTTCATCCTGTTTTGTAACAATCACTTCTGCTTTCTGTCTGTCGTTCGTAAAGGTTGTCTCAGAGAAAACAACATCCACATTCTGTCCGGCATAAGAAAGAGTCACTTTCTTCTCCTCTCCGGCATTATAAAATCCTGTCGGAGCCTGCTTTTCCTTTACAACATATGTACCAAGATGCAGATTTTTAAGAACGATGGCTCCATTCGTATCTGTTGTCAGATTTTCTTTTACCAGATCGCCCTTGCTGTAAACTTTTGTACCATATGCAGTTTTAATATCTGCTCCGGCATACACATCGTAAACCGCACCTTTCTGTCTGCGTTTCTCATCCTTAAATGTTGTACCGTTCTCTGTCACGTCAGCACCAACAAGTACCTCACCTTCTTTATAAACGGTAAGCTGTCCCAGCTGTTCTTCATCTGGAACTGTAACGGTTGTAGTCTTGCTGACTTCCAGTTTCACATTGTAAGCGGTTGCATTGATACGGTATCCGCTTGGAGCTGTAATCTCTTTGAGATATACGGTGTCCTGTGTCTTAACAATCTGTACGGACGCTTCACCATTTGCATCTGTTGCCGGTAACTTTGTGATCAGCTTCGTACAGTTTGCATCGCTGTATAAGCCAAACACTGCCCCGGCCAGCTTCGCATTCGCTTTGGCATCTTTCTTAATCACCTTAACGCTTGCGTACTGTACCCAGGTTACTTTAAAATCCACATATTTCTCATCATCCACACCTTCACCAAATACCAGTGCTAAGTCCTGTGAACCTGAACCTGTGCTGATCTTATAAGCAGAATAGTCTTTTGTTACACTTCCTTTCATCGTAGCTGACCAGCTTCCTGCAACATCCTGCACCTGTGTCAATGGTGCTGATAAATAAAACTTCGTTCCACCACTGATCTCTACGGCTTCCCCGGCTTTACTTGTCTTTCCGGTTGTTACATTATGAAGCTTCACGCCACTTGGAAGTTTCATCGTGATACTCTGTAGTTTGTCTGCCTTAAATGTAATCTCCTTTGTTCTCTGACTGCTGCCATCTACATAAGCGGTTACATCTGCATCTGAAAAACTCATATCAACATCCGGGATCTCTGGCTGTGAAATACAGTAGTTATACAGTTTCATAGCAAGTGTTTTTGCTTTGCTGCTTGCTCCGGAAAAAGCGGAATCTCCTCCATTTGCATATGACGCAGCAAGATGAACCAGGATAAATCTGGCACCAGCACTTAAATTGCCATAACCGTTCTCTTCTGTAAAGAATCCTTCATCACCTGCCGCCTTCGTTCCATAATAGCAAACCTTAGCCAGTTTCTTACCGTCACTCAGCTTTGTAATATCGTATGTTCCGGTTCCAGGACTGGATTTCTCCGGCTGGATACAATAAGCGGTTGCAGAAACATTTCCAAACTTCACGGTGTACTTATACGTCAGATAGCTTCCATACCCATAATCCGAATACTGATAGCACGCTCCTCTGGTCACAGTTACCTTCTTTGTGCTTCGGGTTGATGCTTCCCTTGCCATGAAAGTAAACACTTCCCCTTCTTCCATTGAATAAAGGTCAATACCACTATCCTCTGCCTGATCCATTACTTCAGAGACAGTTAATCCAGACTCTTCATCTGTTGTGACTTCCTCCTCTTCTGTCAGATCTGTTACTATTTCCGTCTGCCCTTCTGCATCGGCATCTTCTTCCGCATTACCAGAATCTTCTGTCTCGCCAGCATTTCCTTCACCGACGGTATTTTCAGAAGTATTTGGTTCTGTCAGCTGTTCCGTTTCCGGCTCTTTTACGGTTACATTTCGGCTGATACGATAAGAAGGATTTCCACTGACCGGCTCTACCTTATAAACCGCTTTATAGGTATCTGCCTGGTATGTGTCAAAATCATCTCCTGCCTCATTCTTCGCTTCATACAGCTCTACTTTCACTTTGGCATCATTGATTCCTTCAATACCGGAAAAATCCACCTTAATGTCAAAATCAGAACCATAATCAATGCTGTAATCATTGGCAGTTAAAATCTCATCCTCCGCCAGCTTATCTTTCACCACTTCCAGTTCTGGATACTGTGCTTCAAAAGAAGAAGCTGCCTTTTCCGGTTCTGCTGCATAAGCAGTCATTGGCTGTGCCACAGCACTTGCAATCGTAATAACAGATAATACTCCAGACATTACTCTTTTCAATGTCCCTTTCATTCTCAATACCTCACTTTGCTTTATTTCTTCTGTTACCGGTTTACAGGCTTTCACCTGTCTGATACAATCAAATCATAGGCATCACCCCGTTTTAAATTATTTGTGCCAAAGTCATTACTGATGACAGCACAGTCATACGCCGGAACCTGCAAAAGCAAAAGCTCCGACGCATAGTCTACTGTCATCGCCCGGCAAACCGGGCATAACAAAAATAAGGATTGAGCATTTCCGATCAAAAGAGAACTTCCACTGGCCGCAAAATGCGTAGCTGAGCTTTCATCCTCTTCTGACCTTTTATTCAGTTATCAAGGTACGGTGGATTGGGATTAAATCATTTGAAGTGTTGTCTTGAATGACTTTGCCCTCTTTCCACTAATCACAGGCGGCAGAGGGCAAAAGGTCACATAGATTTGAAATTTTTTTAAAAACTTTATTTTTCTCTGGAGAGACTATTTCAGTTCTCCATATTCATTGAATTTTTCTTCGATTATATTGAGAGCATTCTGCAGCATATTTGTCACCGCAGTACGTCCAGTTCCATTTTCCTTTGCAATCTGTTTATGTGTTTTCTGATTCCAGTAAAATTCCTGAACTACTTTTTTCTGCTTATCACTAAGTACACTCATCATCTCTTCTGCAATCTGCTGACGGTTCACTCGTTCTTCTACATCCATCAATTCATCTTCCATTCCTTCAAAATCCTCTGAAATGCCATTAAATGAAATGCAGCGTCCCCGATCACGGGTAGCTAGGTTATGTGCCAGCCGGTCCTCGCCAATCAGCATCAGACGCAGATACCATTCTTCCTTTTCAAAAAAACTTTCCTCTAATTCACAGAAATATTTCTTCTCACGAAGTCCTGTCTCTGGATTCCAGGTATTATACTTCTCATCTTCCTTTCTCTTTTTTTCTGTCACAGAAGAATAACCATAACCAAGTTCCAGATTTACCGGAAATACCGTTGCTCTGTTTCCGATACCATAAACCGCATACCCGGACTGATATACGATAATATGTACCTCATTCACACCTGCTCCTGTTGTTTTATGAGCAACTACCGGTGATTCCCCTGTACGAAGCTGCTTCGGTGTAGGAAGTTTCTCTCCTCTCTTTGGTGTGTCGATCAATTCTTTCAGTGTTCTTAATGTCAGCATAATTGTCACCTTTCCCGCAGGAACCGGTGACAAAAAGAAAGGCAGCTAAGCTAAATAGACCCCGATTCCGCTAATTTTTTTTATTAGCGGAACCGAAGCTCCAGCCTGCTGCCTTCTGTATGGAAAAATCAGTTGCACAATCACAGTGCTAAGATTCAACCAGCATTATTTACTTCTATTTACTACTGATACGGTATCCGTCTTGTCCTCTTTTTCTTTTTGACGGATTTCCTTTAATACATCTGAATAATCACCAAAGGCATCGTAGGGACACCTGCGGCGAAACTCCATTTCTTCCTGAGTCATGGGCTTTTCCTCCTTCATTTGATGTAATTAAATTCTAACAAACATCTGTCCGAAACTCTTCACAGCCTATAATGTAATTTTTCGTTATTTCCCAGTTTACGATGTTGACATAAAAAAAGTGATATAAATAATCTCTGTGTAATATACAAAGAATATTTATATCACTATGTATGCTGTAACATTCTTTTCATAAGTGACATCATTGTTGTATACATAAGTGTTTGGTCTGTTTCACCTAACTGTTTCCAACAATGTTCCATTTCAAATAATTTATTTGATGTTGTCTTTGCCTCACTCGGCAATAATTTATCTGGTGTAACATCAAGCACTTCAGCTATACTAAACAGCTTTCCCAATTTCATTTCTGATTGCCCTGTTTCTATCAGGTAAATGGTATTCTGTGTTACACCTATTGCCTCAGCAAGTTCAAGCTGAGACATCTTTTTCTCTTTTCTATAAAATCTGATCTTACTTCCAACATCTTGTAAATTTTCAGACTTTGAGACTTGTGGCAATACCATTCACCTCCTTTGTAAATAAAAAATAACCCCAAAGCAAATAATTAGATTTAATCTAAAAATGGGCAGACTTCTAGCGTAATATCACGTTAAAATCCTTACAATCATCTTTTTGGTACAGCACCTAATAAATTGTTGCCATCTTAGTGCAGCAATTTATTAGATGCTGTACCAATTTTTTAATCCATTTCTTCGACTAAATTTTTCTAATTATTTGCTTTAGGGTTATATCTATTACATATACGGAGTTTGATATCCCTCACAAATCTCTACTAAATAAAATTATTTCCAAAAATCTTAAAATACGTCCACAAAAATTAATTCAATCCTTAATTTCATTGTCGCATCGTTTTATCCCTCCTGTTATAAAATTTTGGAATTAATAAGTCTTTAACTACCAAAAAAATAATGTTATTTGAAGTAATACGGTAGTTAGAAATAGATTAACATACTTGTTATTTTTTGTCTAGTGTTTTAGTTATTTAAGTACTGAATAAAAAGAAAACCCGACAAAACATTATGCTTTTCCATTTATTTCGACAATATTGCTATACTATCTCCATAAACTTCTCACATATGTTTTGCCGGGTTCCTGATGTTTCTGTGCCATCTTCAACACGTTCAGCAAACTCTTGAATATCCATGCTACATGTGAAGATTCCTACTGTCTAATATTGCAGATTCACGGATATTCTCATTCCTGCATATTAAATTGTATCACTATACCTTGCTCTTCTCATTCTTCCGTATCCCGGAGAACTCCTACCAGATGTGACATATACATTTCCAAGCGATCAACTTCTTCTTTTGATCGTTTCTTATTCATATCAATGCCAACAACCACCCCCACATCTGCAAAAGCAGTCAGATCTCTGTGGCATCTCTGGCAACGCACTTCTGAATAGGTAAAAATACTTTTTTGATTTACTTTGCCGCATACCGGGCATGTAACAAATAATGGTTCCTTGCTCATCAATAATCCTCCAAGTAATATCTACACATACTATCACTCAAACGGATAAGGGAAATGAAAACCGTTGATGAGTTGATAACAGGCGATTCCGCAGCACCGAAGCCATGCCACCTGTCATATAATCTTCCCCTGGGATTGGCTCTGACAATCTCATCGCAACTTACACCTGCTACTGCTCCCGTCATTTACTGCAATGACTTAATCACATGAACAGCAACACCCTGAACAGTACAATTCTGTGTATAAATATCCGGATACTTCTGATTCTCCGGATGCAACCGTACACACCTTCTTTCTGTATCAAGGAAAAACCGCTTCAATGTAGATTCATTATCCACAAGAGCTACAACAATATCTCCCTCTGCAGCTGTATTCTGCTTTCGGATCACAATCATATCTCCACTGTTGATACCTGCTCCAATCATAGAATCTCCACTGGCCCGCAAGATAAAGAACTCTCCTTCCCCAAATAACGAAACTGGAAGTGAAACATATTCTTCGATATACTCTTCCTCAAGCTGCGGCATACCACAGGATACTGACCCAAGTACTGCCGCCGGTTTCGTAAGTGAAGAAATTTTACTCGTTCTCTCAGTAACAATCTCCCCATTGTGGTAGCTCAACATTCCTCTGTTATTCATTTCAACGAGGTACTTGTACACTGTACTCTTGACTATACCGAGCGTATCTGCGATTTCACTGGTATAAGGTGAACGATGATTCAGCATTTGAAACTGTTCTGCATAATCCAGAATCTTTTTCATCAATTCCTCGCTCTTATGCCGCATGTTTTCACCTTACCTTTCTATCGGAAACGATACGTTTCTGATAGAATTTATTATACCGAACATATTTTCGTAAGTCAACACATTTTTCAAATTTTATCGAACGTATTTTCTTCTATTCATCTTCAAATTCCATTTCATTCATCTCTGGAAAATCCAATAATTCAGAAACAGTCATCCCCAACCCCATAGCAATTTTACGCAATGTCTTTAGCTTTGGATTCTTTGTTTCTCCATTCATCATACTATTAATCGTTGATTGTGTAATCCCCGATAATGTTGCAAGTCTGTTTATTGTTATCCCTCTGTCAGCACACAGGTCACTTAATCTCTTTATTATGGCATCTGAATACGTCATGTAAATTCTCCTTAAATCACAATATATATTCAGTATAAAGGATTTTACACCTGTTTATTAACGGTGTATCGTTGACATTCTTATGATTCAATGATAGATTAACGGTATGTCGTTAATTTATTTCACACAAACTCAAAGGAGGATTTTATCTTATGAGCAACAAAGAACAAAAACTACGAAATAATCTTTATAAAACACTCACCGAATATCTACTTCATGACAGCAAGAATGCTCCTCATTCATTAAAAGCCAGTCAGGAAAGTTTTCTGGATCAGCTTGCATCTTTCCGTATGGAAACTGCCTTACCTATCGCAGTAAAACAAGATATAAAATATCAAAAAGCTCAGAAAAAATGCAATAAAGCCAATGAAAAAATACAGAATCTTAATCTAACTCCCCAACAATGGGACACTGTCGATGCCGCTATCACTGCTGAAAACATTTCATCAATAGAATATATACGGATTGCCTACAAACAAGGAATCATTGATGCATTTTCTATTTTGCGAGAAACAATCTAGTATTTTCATGTCAATCTAATCACTTATAAGCAAAAAAGCAGGGATTTATCTCTGCTTTCCCATTTTCTTCGCTATCGCTTCTGGAACCTCTATTAAACCAAATCTCCATAATATCGAATAAATATATGAAATTCCTCTTATATCGCCCAGTGCCTTTGGTTTCTTTACTTCTTCGGAAATCTTCATACTATTTTGAAATGCCAGTATCACACTACTCCAGACAAGGCTTTTGCTTTTTTCTCTTCGATCTATCAGTAGCTCCCTATTCCACTCTCCATTTTTACCGACCTTTAATTTATATCGAAATGGTAATCCTGTTGCCGTTTTAAATGGATAATTCTGAAATACAATAATAGCCTGCCACAGATTCTCTTCTGACGGCATTTCCTGTAAAAGCTGAACCTGCTCTTGTCTGATTCTATATGCCCGACATCGTTCTGCATTTAGGCTTAACTCTGCTGCATTATAAAGTCCTTTCGTATAGGGCAAATAGGAATGAACAGATGCTCTGGAAAGACCTGTGAGTTTCATAATCTCTGGAATCTTTTTTCCAGACTGGTATAGATCATTGATTTCAGTGCATATATCTGATGTGAATACATCTGCAGTGATGAGCAGTTTGCGGAGTTTAAGTAAACTAATATTTAGTTCTAATGCCAATGCCCTCAACGAATCCGTTTCCTCATAAGCCTTGCTTAACTCTTTAAGAAAATTATTGAATTGAATTTCGGGGTTATATTCTGGTTTCTTTTGATGCCTTCCACTCATATTTTTTCCTTTTATTTAAATGTTAATCTAATCACTAATTATTTTAAGGAACAGAGGTAATGTTCCAAGCCATTACCTCTATTCTAGGCATTTCTTCTGCCAACTCTTTCTACAAAATTTTCAAAACTTAATTTATTAACTTAAAAGAGTTTTCGCCAAATTACATAAAGCTGCCAAAAATGTGAGTGTAGCACCGCCTGTTTTTACATACTCTAATAGTGCCTCTGATTTATTCCTTTTATTAGAAAGAAATCCAAATAACTTTTTATATTCTTTATTCTCTGAATCTAACCCAGTTTTACTTCTATTTTCAATTTCCTCTACAAATTTTTGTAGTTGGAAACTGTCCATTCGTAGAATAGTTTCATAAAACTCTTTAATATCATTTATAGCATTACTATCATATTCTAAGTTTATAACCTCCTTCACATTTTCATAATCTTGTTCATAACCTGATGAATTTGACTCTGATGACACCTTATTAGTATCATCCAAATTTTTTACTACTCCTACATTTTTAAAATTCTGTTTAAATGCCATTGATTTCTCCTCTTTTAACAATTATAATTTACCACGTTGTTAACATTTTCATAATTTTGAGAAAAAATTTCTGATTTATTATTATCTTCCGATAAATTCATAAGTTCTTTCAATTCTAATTTATTCTCATCAGCTTCATTTCGCTCAATATATTTCATAATAATAATATTCACTATTGAATATCTATCATTTTTGATACGATCTAATTCTGACTCCGAAAACTCGTATCCGATGTCCACAAGTCCTTTATATGCCTTTGCACGTATAACCGGATCTTCTGACCTAGTAAAAGGAATCAGATAATCTACTTCGTTTATTCCTCCTAAACAACCTATAGCATTTATTCCATCTTCTTGTACATACGCTTCTTTTTGTGTAGAAAGCCACTCTTTGATCGGGTTAATAAGCCTACCAGATTCTAATTTACTTAATGTATATACCAAATTTCCTTTCGAATACATTCCTGTCTGATCATCGCTTTCATTAATTAAACATGTATAGTAAAAATCACGAATATATTCTTGTGAAGATTCATTCTTTTTGACATGTAACACTAATTCTTGCAACGACCACGATGCAGAATCTCTGTATGGATTGGTCTTATCTTTCAGATAGTCCATAAGCACATTTATAGCATTGGGTTTTCCTATTTCAGCAAGTATATTTAATGTATATGTACGAGTTCTTGCTGTTTCATTTTTGTTTTTTACAATATTAATTAATGTCTGATACATATTATCATTAATATTTAATGATGTATTATTCTCAATTAAGTTTTTTAATGCTTTCACTGCTTGCTCTTTTTGGTCGGCAATACACTCTGCTATCAGCGTAAACAAATAATCTCTAACCACTTCAACATCCTGCCTTGCCCATTTTCTCTTGCCTAAAGTATAAATTGCATTCATTTTTGCAGAATCGTTGCCCTCTATAATAACTTGTTTCAACTGACTAAAATCCATACTTTCCGGATATTCTGTTAATAAATATTCCCCTGCATATTTATCTGAAAAATATTTAACATCTTCTATGAGTCTTTCAGGAAAATCTGTACCAACATAAGACAACAGCTTTTCAGCAGCATATATCAGTTCGTATTTATAAGCAACATTCCAGTATTTAAATGCATCTAACAGCCAGATGCAACAATCCTCAACAATTGCACAATTATTTTTCAATGATTCATTACCATCTATACATTTTGCAAACAGTATAAGTGCATCTGTGTCTTCATTTATAATTGCATAATTCATTACATATTTAACAATAGTATTCGTAGAATCCAGACTACATGAAAATTCAATACTATCCCAGTTCCTTCTGTTATGCATAGTCAATAAATATTCCACATACTTTTTATCGTGAACAGTATTATTACCTGCCATATATTTTCCAGCATAAAATTCCTGAAAAGATTGATGAATAAAACTAATGTATACACTCTCTTTCGTTTCTAATAAATGCAGGTTAAAAAAACTGCTTTTAATAACATCCTCTGCAATCTCTCTATACCATAAAGACTTTTCTCCGGAAGAACTGGAAGAAATAGATTTAATATAATCCGTTTCTCTTCCCTTCCCATATGGCATATTTCTAATAACTACTTCCATTTCTTCTCTGCTAATGTAAACTTTATTATTTGCCTGCATATAATAGGCTAATGTGGTAAATAATCTGTCCCTTATAATTTCAAAATAAGATTCCCTTTCCCGTGTTATTTTTTTTAACTCATGCTGTATTAAGCTACGACAGAACTCTCGATATATATCTCCCTTTCCTTTTATCTGTGAAAAAGAAAACTCCTCTATTGAATCCATAGACTGAGAAATTATTCTGATAACTAACGATAATAACAATGGATTTTTACATAATTCAAATAAATAGTTATGTGAACTATTTATTAATTCTGTATAATATTTTTCTCCTGTGACATCTCCAAATTCCTTACAAAACTGCTTCCTTATCTGTTCATCCTTTACTGGCAATATACTATACGGTTCAAAATAAGAAGATGCCCATATAGGAAATTCTATAGCTCTGCAATTTATCACATATCTGCATTCTGGGTACTCTTCTGAAAGATTCACAATATCCATCAGCAGTTTACCCATTTCAACGTTAACAGCTTCATTAATTCCATCAAATAATAAGCAGAGTTTACCGTTCTCCCATAAATACTTTTTTTCTTCTTCTGAATAACCACTTAAATGTATTTCATCTTCTAACCTATCATATGATGAAAGTAAACCGCATTGAACATAAATCGGTATCATAGCTGCACAATTATCTAAATTTTTTTCAGATAATTGTACAGCCATTTTTAATAATAATGTACTTTTTCCGGCACCAGGGCCACCAATTAACGCTACGGGACTCTCATCCATATAATCTTCTATATCTGAAATCTGAAACTCTTCGTTTGTTTTCTGGTTCCTTATAGATAAATTATATTGAATTCTCAATGAAATAAAAGAAGTTGTTTTTTTATCTAATCTTTTTTGATTTCGGTGATGTACCTGTTTTACGGATCTCCTGATTTTGTTTTCTACAACTTTCTTATCCATTACTTACCCTCACGAATTTTTTAAATTTCAAAAGTTCTTTATGGATTCAATTTCTTTTTATACCAAGATCAGCTAAAACCAAAACTGCATTATCCATATCTTTCCCTTGAATTATAAAATAATCTTTACTAAATGTAGAAACTACCAGTACCGGAATATCCCTCAATGCCATTTTCCCACTAATTGCAGCAATAAAACCAGGGGAATAAAAAGGACACGCTACGTTTATTCCAATTAAATGATAATCTTTTTTTATTTCCAAATACGATTCCTGCATCATCTCTTCTTTACATATAACAGTAGTTTCAAAATCATCTTTAGATACCATAAAACAATTTGCACAGTCGAATGAATCTGTTACTTTTGCAACACAATACCTTCCTGGTTCAATGCTATATGTACTCTTTTGTAAAACATCCTGCAATTTCATTTTCAAGTCTCCTGTTCTATGTGAAATTTAATAATAATTTTCATTAACATCAATTAATCTTATTATTACTTTCCAGTCCGCCGTCCAGAGATGTTCTCATAGTTTTTATTCTATTTATGATTTCCTCATCTACATAAAGAATATTTTGTTTACGATTGTTTTCCAATATACTATCTGTACGTTCTCCTGGAACATACACTTTATCCCTGTCAGAAAGACTATTAGCAGTTCTAACTTCATCAGCCAAATCATCAACTTCATTCTTAAAGGTTTCTATATCACCAAACATATCAGGCGAAAGAGCAATAAACAAAAATCCCAAATCATATTCATCTTCCACTTTTTGTCCCATTTTACATCCGACAAAGGCACCTGTTAAAATTTCAATCGCATAACATAAAGCAAATCCTTTAGGTCCTCCAAACGCTTTTACTGCTTCTGCCATATCCGGATCCGTTGTCTCTTTTCCTTCCTTATCATAGAAACAGCCTTCTGGCAAAGGTCTTTTTTCTAGCATTGCCTGTCTGATTTCTGCCCATACCTTTTTAGATGTGCTAAAATCAAATGTATATGCTCCCTTTTGTCCGGATGGGAATGAAAAACATATTGGATTCGTTCCAAAAATTGGAGTGCTGCTACCATAAGGTGCAACTGCCGCCGGACCTCCATTATTTAAAACAATTCCAATATATCCATTTTCAGCAATTCTACGTGCAAATGGCTTCACTCTTGAATATCTGCTGGCATTACTTAATGTCACAATACTATTTCCATACTGTTTTGCAAGTTCAACAGCCTTATCTGTACAATACAATCCTGCATAATGCCCAAGGTTTTTACGTCCATTTACTTTTGCATAATTTCCCTTTTCCTTTTCAATAACAATAGGACCCTCTTTTGCTTTCAGTGATGCATCTAATAATAAAAATTTTGAAAGTCCATGACTGGATTGATTAGAAAGTTCCGCTTCAATATAGTCCTCCACCATAAAATCAGCTACCCTTTTGTCAACTTTTCTATATTCCAATGCTTCCTGCATCATCTGTCTTAAATCTTCTACCTTAATACTGATTTTCATTGATATCCTCCTTTACTTGTCCATTTCATCAAATCTTGTCTCATGATAAACCGTTACTTTGCCTTCAAAATTTGTCAGTTCAAAATCATGTTCCCCTACTTTTTTAATATATGGATATGAAATTAAAATATGTCCTCCTCCATCAGGCACATTAAAGCAATATAAAGGCATTGCAAGTCCCGACATATTATCATATAAATTTCTTGTAATTTCCAGTCCTCTGCTCAAAGGTACCAGAAAATGTCCCAGCCCCTGTACAGGATCTGACTGAAATAAATAATACGGTTTAACCCTATTCTCTACCAATCCATTCCATAATGACTGCAAAACCGCTTCATCATCATTTATTCCATGTAGGAGTGGACACGACGCAAAACACATTATTCCATTGTCCACTAACCTGCATACTGCTTCTTTCGATTCTTCTGAAAGTTCACGTAACGTATCTATATGTATAACCATATACAATGCAAATCTTTTTTTGTATATATTCAGCATATCTATAAAATCTTGTGTTATCCTATACGGAATAGTGATAATCATACGTGTATGAAAACGAACTATTTTTATACTGTCTATTTCAGATAATTTCAATAAGACATATTTCAGAATATCATCATCAACAACTAACGGATCACCTCCTGAAAATATTACTTCATTAATAGCGGGATGTTCTCTCAAATATTTAAAAATATTATCATAATCAGCCTGTTTCAAACAGTCTTCAACATCTCTTTTTAATTTTCTTCGAAAACAATATCTGCAATAACAGCCACAAAAATTCGATGGAAATATAAGTACTTTTGTCGGATAGCGATGAACAAGTCCTTTTACAGGCGAATACCCATCATCATCATTTACATCATCATATAATCCATATACATTTGAAGTTTTCACTTCATTATATGACGGAATAAACTGTTTTCGTAAAGTATCCTCATGATTTCCATTTGCCATCATTAATGCAATATGTGGTGAAATACGCATTTTTAGTTCTTTAGTTGCTTCTTTTATACCATAGGCTTCAGTATCACTTATTGTAATAGTCTTTTCCAGTTCCTCTAATGTATTAATACAATGGCTAAGCTGCCATTTCCAGTTCTTCCATTCTTCTGGCGATACATCTTTCCACAATTCAATCTCTGAAAATTTTTTCACCTTAAAGCACCTCCTCATTTTTTATTTTGAAAAATATAAACCCCACCTAATCCAGCTTCTATATTTTCAACACATTTAAAATTATGTAAACTCATTTCCTCAACAAGGGCTTTACTATTTTTCCAGATAGATTTATATACTCCTAAATCTATCTGTTCTTTTATAAAATCTATGCCTAATACACTAATTCCCCATTCTGCATAACAACGATCTGCAATGCTTATTTTCCCAAAATTCCCTATAAGTAACATGCCATCATCTTTCAGTACTTTTTTAACCCCTTTTAAACAAAGAATACGCCTTTTTTCATCAAAACACCCCAATGAATTATTGCAAAACATAACTACATCATAGCGAGTACGCAATTCACCAACATTTGCAGCATCTAATACTTTTGCTTTAATATTTTTCATCTTTCTATTTTTAATTTCTTTATTCAACAAACTAATCTGATAAGGCGATATATCAATTCCTTCAAATTGAGACTGTTTATATACAATTCCAAAATCTAATATCTGCCTTCCAACTCCACATCCTATATCCAACAGGCTAATCTTTTTTTTATATTTGATTATTTTATCAATAGCAGTATATTCTGCTAAATCTAACTCTCGTTCCATTTTTTCGGCCATAGAAAGTTTATCAGAAGTAATATTTTTTAACTGAGTATAGTAACTTTTTCTCCATTCACCAGTATTATCCCAATACTGAACCATCTGTTCAAAATCACTCATACATCTCCTCACACAAACATAATTAAATTTAAGTTTTGTTCTATTATACCAACTTTTCTTTTATATTTCAATTATTCTCCGTCTATTTTCACACTAAACATTATTTTTTTCTATTTATATTTGTATATTTTGTATAAATTTTTTATAAAAAATATTCTTTTCAAATAATTTTAATATATCTGTAATCATAAATAGAATTTTAAATCATTTGATATTTTCATGTTAATCTAATCATCTTTATCTAATCGAGAGTAGATGCACTACCATCCGAGCATCTTCCTCTCGATTTATTCCTAATTTCTTAATAAAATCGTTTTATTTCAGACTTTCATTCATATAAATTCTTATGATATACCTCATCTTCTGTTAAATTTGTAGCTAATCTCTCCATTTAAATTAATTGGAGCGAATTGTTTAATTACTGCACCAAATCGTGAACTGATGCCAACTGCCATGGTAACTAATATTATTTTCTTCCAAATAACTATTCTACTGTTACACTTTTCGCAAGATTTCTTGGTTTATCTACATCTAATCCTTTAGCCACACTGATATAATACCCTAACAGCTGTAAAGGAATAACTGCGAGCGATGTCGCAAAAAGAGGATCTGTTTTTGGAATATACACTGTAAAATCTGCTGTATCTTCAATATTATATTTCCCAAAAGTAGTCAAGCCCATCAAATATGCTCCTCGGCTCTTACATTCTAACATATTGGAAATAGTTTTTTCGTACAACTCTGGCTGAGTCAATACCCCGATTACTAAAATATTATCTTCAATTAAAGAAATCGTTCCATGCTTTAATTCTCCGGCAGCATACGCTTCCGAATGAATATAACTGATTTCCTTCATCTTTAAGCTGCCTTCCATACAGATTGCATAATCAATGCCTCGTCCAACAAAGAATACATCATGGGCATTTACCTGTTTTGATGCAAACCACTGAATACGTTCTTTATCTTCTAAAATCTTTGCAATTTTTTCTGGTAAAGTCTTTATTTCTTTAATAAGTTCAAAATATCTTTCTTCTGAAATTTCTTCTCGAACTTTTGCAAATTGGATTGCCAAAGCATAAGCTGCAACAAGTTGTGTACTATATGCCTTTGTGGTAGCAACAGCAATTTCAGGCCCTGCTAAAGTATAAAATACTGAATCAGCTTCTCTAGCAATAGATGAACCTACTACATTTACAATACCTAATGTTCGTACTCCTTTTTCCTTTGCTTCTCGAAGTGCAGCTAAACTATCCGCTGTTTCTCCAGACTGGCTTATAACTACTACCAGACCATTCTTATCAAGTAATGGATTTCTATAACGGAACTCGGAACCAAGTTCTACACGAACTGGAATTTTTGCTAAATCTTCAATTACATACTGTGCTGCAATACCAACATGATAAGCTGATCCACATGCAACAATATAAATCTGACTGATTTCTTTTATATCTTCTTCAGAGAGCCCTACATTTGATAAATCAATAAAATTCTCTTTCACAACAGAATTTATTGTATCGCCTACAACCTTTGGTTGTTCATGGATTTCTTTCATCATAAAATGTTCATATCCAGCTTTTTCTGCTGCTTCTGCGTTCCAGTCAATCGTCTTTAATTCTTTTTCAATTTCATCTCCATCAAGATTATAAAATGTGATCTCGCCTTTTCGTACACGAGCCATCTCCATATTTCCAATATAATATACATTTCTTGTATATTTTAAGATAGCCGGTACATCAGATGCAATATATGATTCTCCAGCTTCAATTCCAAGAATCATTGGGCTATCTTTTCTTGCAACATAAATTTCTCCCGGATATTCATTAAACATTACTGCCAAAGCATATGAACCACGAATTCGCACCATTGCATGGTTAATCGCATCTACTGGTGTTCCTTCATACTTTTTATAATAGTAATCAACGAGTTTGACCGCTACCTCTGTATCTGTATCAGAATAAAATGCATACCCTTTTCTCACGAGTTTTTCTTTTAGTTCCTGATAATTTTCGATAATACCATTATGTACTGCTACAATATTTCCATCATCACTTTTATGTGGATGTGCATTATTCTCTGACGGTTCTCCATGAGTTGCCCATCTGGTATGGCCAATTCCACACGAACCTTCCACTGCTTTTCCATCATTTGTTTTCTCTACAAGAATTTTAAGGCGTCCCTTTGCTTTCACAATGTCAACTGACTTATCACCATCACGAACAGCTATTCCTGCTGAATCATATCCTCGGTATTCTAATTTTGACAGTCCATCCAATAAAATAGGTGCTGCCTGTTTCATTCCTGTAAATCCTACAATTCCACACATAATTATTTTACTCCCTTTTTTACTTTATATTGTCTTTTCTATTAATTATAGACATCCGACTTCTTTTTTATCATTCCCTCAATATAAGATACCTTCTCCCCACAAATTCCCAAAATTAATTTTTAGTCAATTCTACTATTTCTCTTTGCATTCTTGATTGGGCATGTCTTTATACACATTCCACAACCAATACATTTTTTTTTATCTATCTGTGGATATTTAAATCCCTCTTCATCCGGCATCATACTGATTGCCCCTTGCGGGCAAATAGCATAACAAGCAGTACAACCACAACATTCTTCACGTCGAGAATATAACACTGGAATAGATTTTTTTTCATTCATTTTATTTCCTCTATTCATTAAATTTTAAAAATATCTTTCTTTTTATTCATTCCATCTACAATTAAAAGCAATATCTTCTGATATACTATTTAGCAGTCTTCTTTATAAACGTTTCAACAATTTTGATAAATATTGATTTATTCATAACGATAATACAGATAACCAAAGGAATCTGTAAAAAACTATTATTAGATATTGTTGCAACGCTACACTGAATACCTAAAAAAATCAAACTAAAAATAATAGTAGTCCACTTAACCTTCATCTTAACAATATATCTAAGTCTTATTAATCTAATTAAAAAAACAACAAAATATCCCACTAATGTTGCAAATGCAGCACCAAATGCACCTATTATTGGAATCAACATAAAATTCAATACCGTATTTGCAATAGCCCCTAATATTGTCGTGGAAGAGATATCCTTCGTCCTTTTGACTGCTGTAAACATACAACCAATAAATAATCCTAATCCATTAAATAATGTTCCCACCAATAATAATGGCACATACTTCCATGCCACAAAAAAATCATTAGAATACGCAATTTTTGCAATAAAAATATTAAAAAGCATTATCCCTGAACAGAGTATAATCGATGCTACTGTATACAGCATAAATACATTTCCTATAAAGCCATCACTATCTTCTTTATCATATTCCGTGATTGCAGATACTGACCATGCGTTATAGAAAGTATTTTGAAGCATAGATAAAATAGACGGTATTTTATACGAAACCGAATAAACACCATTCAATGCCGTTCCACAAAAAAAGGTTAATATGTATCTATCACTTGCATTGTTGATCCACCATGCAATTGAATTTGCTACTAATGGAATACCATAAGCAAACATAGCTTTAGCCACTGTCTTATTCCATTTTCCCCTTTTTAAATCTTTCCAAACATTTCCAAACAAAAACATTCCTATATTAGCTATACATATTCCTAAAATATTAGCTAGCATATAGCCATTTACGCCAAGTTTAGCAACTAACAATAAAAAAATATTTGCAACACAAGCTATAAAGGTATTTATAACTCCACAAATACCTATTATTTTCATTTTATTTATGGATCTTAAATACATATTTAGCGAATTATTAATTGTTCCCATTAAATATGAAAAAAACAAGAAGAACAAATAATTATTATCTAAATCTATAATTCCAAAGCTTTTTGTCAAACTCAATATAACAATCGTAAGTAATGAACTGATCATTATGGTTCTACTAGATACCTTTATTATATCTTCCTTATTGTAGTTATCATCTAAAGTAAACCTTAACACCGCATCTTGAACATTTAATGTTAAAACCGGTATTAATAACTGAGCAGTTGTAGTCATAAGATCAACACTTCCATACTCACTAGTTGTCAATACTGCCGTATATAACGGAACCAAGAAAAAAGAGATAAATTTTGAACCAAAGCTACTAATTGTAAATATGAGCGTATTTAAAGTTAAATCTTTATATTTATTTTTCATTTCAAAATACCTTACCATATATTTTCAATTTTGAAAGTATATATTTAATATTGAATTTTATATTTCTAAGTTTACTATTTATCTTATATTTTTTCATTGCATAATCATATCCATATTTTTTATATATTGCCCAAAATTCTTCCCTAATAGCTGGTCTTTCTGTAGGCTTCCGTAAATTATACTGATATTGCAAATAAGAATCTGTATCACATTCTATTATCAGTTCATCTTCCTTTTTATCCTTAAGAATACTTTCAAGACATTTCATACCTTTTTCTGTATTAGCCAAAATTAACGAAACTCCTTTTCCAGGATCTATGTTTGAATATGAATTTTCTATTCCCCAAAAATCTCCAATCGTAACATCTGACATTCTTTTCAAATTAGAAAAGGGGCATTCATAACAACTTGGTCCTAAAACAGCATGTGTAAAAAATAATCTCATAAATTCTTGTGTTTTATATGTATGTCGAATAATTTTTCCATTATCTAATATAATTTTTGTTGGATAGCCTAACCAGCCAATGCTTTTATCCCTAAACGAAACAGCCACAATTTTTCTTCCATATTTTTTCTCGGTACTTTTTATCCAATCATTTAAAACCATCGGGCTCGGCGTCCCATGACAAATGACATCAATTAAATAAAGATTATTCATATTAATTTTCTTAATACTCAAAAACTGTCTAAGTCCCGCAATCTGGCATGGTGTCCCACTGAAAATTACTCTCTTTCCTTCTAATAGATTGCTTGCAACATTTTTAAATGAATCTCCCATTTCACTTCTTGCATATTTTGATTCTGAGAAACATTGCAAATCATTTCCATACATAGAATACGCATGTGAAACAGTTAAATTTTTATTCCATATAGCACCATATACAATAGTTTCTTTATCAGAAGCTATACATGACACCAGTCTCTTAAATGCTCCTCCAGAAGAACTATTAGCTATTATTTCAGAATTTCCTTTATATAAATAACTCTTCATATATTTTCACATAATAATTTTAATAATTATTATATTTTTCCTTTCTTTTAATATAAAATTAACACTAAATTTTTGTAAAATTCATGGTATTATTTTTCTACTAGTTCAACCAGAAGAATCTGCCTTTCATCTATTTTTATTTGAGTTCTGTTTTTATATAATTTCTTATATTATCCCTTTCTTGCTTAAAGATCAAATCTGATGACCACTTTTTAGCACTTTCAAAGATAAAATGCTCCTCATCTTCTGTAACAAATTTGTATTGCATTTCCACCCTATTCAACAAATCTATAATTCTACTTCTCTGCGATACACCATGAAAATGTTGTCGATCAAAAGTTAAAAAATTTGTTTCCAAATTTATTGAAAACAATGTTGAATGAAATGAATCCGTGAACACAAAATTGGCGGAACTAATTAGCGAAACATAATCATATGGATTAACGTCAATAAATTCATATCTCAATAATCGATTATATGCATCATATTTGTTACAAATACAATATGCCGTACAATCATTATTTTCCAAATACTCATTTATTGCTTTTATTGCAATATCATTTGGCTTATTTAAAAAATGAATTAAAATATAATTTTTCTTTTTAATTCCATTTTCAGCAAATTCTACCCACTCGCATTTATTTAATAATATTGTAGGATCAGGTAATCTTACAGCATTCTTTCCTGTTAAATTTTTTATAATATCTACCCCTGATTCCTCACGTACAGAAAGATTTTCAAATTCATTAATTGCTTTCTTTATATTTTTTTTATCATAGGATTTGACTTTATTCCCTCCAAAACTAGGAGCAAGCGCAATTTTCTTCTTTTTATCTGCAAATATTAAATACCTAAATTTATCATATCCATTCCAAACTTGATCACTTCCTGTTATGAAAAAGTCAAATTCATCATTTAATACTCTTAAATTTTGATTCTCATACTCTTTTATTTTAAAAGTATGTTCAATGAATTCATCCATTTTTTTCTTTGTATCTAATGACAAAAGGTTCTTTTCTTTATCTACTGCTTCTCTAAGCCGTTTTCTCTCAGAAATATATCCTTTGTATCTAATACATTTATATAGAAACTTTGGTATTTTAATTATCTTATCCATTAGTCCAGTTGAATACTTCAATTCAAGAATGGTACAATCACACCCTAATTTTTCAACAAAAGAATATGTAGAATATGCTTGTAAAATTGAACCAAAATTATCTCTATATAGTGTTACAATTCCAACTTTATTCATTATCTTCTTGTGTGGTAATTAATTTTTTATCACCATACTTCCCTTTCTTCTATTTTGCCTAATTTGAATACACTAAACGTTAATTCACCTTGTGAACATTCTCTAAAATGCTTATGAATGAATTTACAGCATTATTATAATCCAATAAATTTGTTACTTTCACCACACCTTTATTGGCTATTCCACTCCTCAACTTATTATCGTCAAATAAAAGGCAACAATCTTGAAACATTTTATCAATATCATGTACAGCACACAGAAAGGCTGTATCATCTGTCGCATATTCTTTTGCACCATCCGTTGCCGTTGATACCAATGCACACCCGCACATCATAGATTCAGCACCAGTTAAGCCAAAACCTTCATTCCAACTTGGACATAAATAAATCATAGATTCATTATATATATTACACAACTGATCTTGACTTGCATTATGTGTATATGAAATCCAACTTGGTAAATCAGATGGTTGATCCACCACTCCAAATAAATGTGCTTCTAAATCTGGATACTTTTCTTTTAATCTATATATGACTTCTAATCCTTCTTTTGATCCCTTACTTTCTAAATCATGATACAACATACATATAGATTTATTTTTACGTTCTTCTGGACTTTTCTTAACATAAAATACTCTTCTATTTATTCCATTTAAAACACAATCTACGTTTTCATCGCAATAACTTTCAACAAGTTTTTTTAGCCAACGAGAAACAACTATTTTTCTCATATCATATTTATAAGTTGCAATCAATTCATCAACCGGCATAACCCAATCTTCATACCCTTGAATAAAATATAATTTTTTCCCTTTTCTTTTGTCTAATGCATAGACATCTTTTGCGGTATCAGCTGCAGTTGCAATAATAATATCCGCATCTTCAATTTGATTGTTACAAATATTCGTAATAATTTTTCTGCCAACCTTTTTATCCAATTCAAACCATTTTGGTCCAATTGCGGATAACCCACGTGCAATCATCAATTTTATTCCTATAGGCAATTTATAATTTGACAACAATACATCTTTTCGACAGTGATAATATATTTTAACCTCAATACCCTTTCGAGCCATTTCATTAGCATATGTATATACCACTTTATATCCACCACTGGCACTTTGAATGGGTTCATTTATCACAAATGATACTTTCATAATTTCGACCTCTTTTTAATTTCAAAATTGGATTCATTTTCACAGATTATGATTGTAAGAATAATCATTGTAAAAAAAGAATTTCCAAGAACATTCGCCACACCATAGACTAATGAACTTAATATAAACGCAGAAAAAGCATAGCCGACAATACTATCATCTAATTTAACCATATATCTGGATATTGAAATTAAAAAAAGCAGATATACTATACATCCAATTACTCCTGCTAACACAATTAACTCCAAATACATATTATCTATCAATAAATTAAATCCAGCAGACTGCCAGACACTCTGACCTAATATGATTCTCACAATACCAGCTTCAGATATTTTTTTAAGCACATTAATCCAATTTTGAGTTCTGATTCCCGCACTTAAAGTATCTGTCAAAATACTTTTTGTTGCCACTCCTCCACCAATATTATTGAACATAAGCCAATACGCCAACATAGAAATAAGTGTAACAAAAATATTCAACCTCGTTTTATTTTTTGCACTAAGCTTAGGCAATTTGGCTATGATTGTAATAGCAACAATAAAAATTAACTGCAAATATATATTTCTTGTGCCGGTGAAAAAAATCGCAATTACAAATAAAGCAAGCAAACATATTCTCAAATATTTATTCATTTCAGAAATAGAAATCACCAAAATAATACCAAATATCAACAATACACCTGCTTCTAATCCAGATATACATAATCCGGGACAACGTTCCATATATTTTCCTGTATTATAATACTCACTTGAAATATAAAAAATTTGCTTTCCCTCACCGTCAATACTAAATGGCCATATTATATCATTCAAAAAATGCTGACTAATAATAAGTATTGCATGTATCACCGTAATACATAGCATAAATATTTTTAGTCTTTGAATCTTCACCGGTTTCTGTGAGGCTAAAGCTATAACTATAAACGGCATTACCCAATATATCAAATAATACATTCTCCAATAATTATAAACTTCTGGGTTTACAATAAATCCCAAAATCCATATTACACCCAAAAATGCAATCATTTGAAATGCTTTTTTAGTAAGCTCATTTCTCCTAATACGGAATGAATTACATAAAAAAATCAGTATCACAATAGCAAGTTCCAAAATTCCAAAATGGAATAGTGTAACTATTCTATTCCCAAACAATGCTAATTGAAGCTGTGTAATTGGCATATATAAAACCCACATTACAACATGTATATATAATAATATCTTCACCAGCACATCATTTGCATTAACTGTTTTTCTCATTATTTCTTTACACTCCGTTTAATAATCTCCAAATAACCATATTTATTAATCGTATCTGGCTCTAGGTACGCAGACTCGCCCCATTCATTCCATGCATTAATAAAAAGGAACTCTTTATTACTCTCACAACTTTTTTTATACACAATATTGAAATATTTTTTAAATAATTCTAATTTGGCTCCAACAAAAATAATTGATTTTTCTCTATATCTAGGTGTATTGTCCCAGTCTGTAAAGAATCCATAAAATTCATCATCCAACATTTTTCTTGTACAAATTGCATCATATGCTTTTTCCAAGCTGTATTTTTCTTGAATACAGTGCTTTGGACGTAATTTATTATTTAAACGAATCAAAACCGTTTTTGCTCTACGATATGTAGTATAAACATAATTTCCGGTATAACCATTTGTTCTGAAATTCATTGGTTCAAATATGAACACCTTATTAATCCACTTACTCTTTAACAAGTCTGTAGATTTTAAATTTGTATTGGATTTTGTTGCAATAATATAAAGACCATTAAAGCCATCTTCCTTTGCCATTTTATCCCAAATATTCATCATCTCATCAAAGCAAGGAATATGAAATACATTATAAATAACAAAAACTGGTTTTCCATCAACTTTAATATATCTATCATCCTTAAAAAATTGGGATAAATATTTATAATGCTCTCTCCAGACATCTTCTGTTCCATATTCCTGTTTACGCAACAAATGTCCATCACCATTGAACCACTGTTTTGCAAAATCATGATTAGCCCAACTGAAAAAATAATCTATTTTAATATCCTTATTATGTAAAATGATTTCTGCCGGTTTCTGCATTTGTAATTTTCCATTTGAAAAATAGTGATATATACAAAAACCATCTATTCCATATTCCCTTGCCAAATCAGCCTGCCAACGAATAATTGACGGATCATCTAATGAATAATAATTGTCATTAAGTGGGACTCTTGGTTGATTATGTCCTTTGTAATTTGGTTTGCAACCTTTTACAGCCGTCCAATCTGTATACCCTTTTCCCCACCACTCATTATTTTCTGGTGTTTCATGAAACTGTGGTAAATACAGAGCAATTACTTTACTTTTCATCTTATTTCTCCAATTCCTTTATTACCCTTTGTAATCCTTCAAGATATTTAAAACCATATTGTTCAGAAGGTTCCAGTACTGGTCCTTCGCCCCATTCATTCCATGCATTAATGACCATGTATTCTTTTGATGCATCGGCACGTTTGTTGTTTGCTAATTGACGGAAATATTTTTCAAATTTTTCTGGAGATCCTCCCTTGAGAACTAATCCTGACTTTCCTTTACGTGGAGTATTATCCCACTGTGTAAATGCACTCTGAATAATTTCTCTTCCGCCATAAACTCGCTTTCTTTTTAATAAACTATTCCATATCTGGTCATAGCTCAAACATTCCATAATTTTAAGCTTTTTGCATATACCTCTATATACTTTTGTAAAATTACTTATACCAAACCGATTGGAATACATTGGTTCAAATTCCGTAACACCTTCAGAATATTTACTAACTGCATTAGGATTTACAGTACTGATAAACTCTACTAAATAAATACCATCAAAACCATATTCCTTGATTCTATTATTCCAATACTCCATCATCTCATCAAAATGAGGTATACGACTTGGAGAATAAACAAATAGCATTGGTTTATTCTCTCTTTTAATATATCTTGAATCATTAAAAAATGTCAAAAAATATTGTAAATGATTTTCCCAATCTTCTTGCCCACCAAATGTCTGTGGCATTAAAACTTGTCCTGGCTTTCCGTCCCAAGTTCTTGCCCACTGTTCATTCGCCCAGCACAAACAATAGTTAAAATCCACTTCTTTTGAATCTCTATAAATTTCAACAGGTTTTTCTAAAAGTAACTTTCCATTAAACCAATAATGATAATACACAAATCCGTATAATCCATATTCTTTAGCTAATTCAGCCTGATGAACGACATCCTCCTTTTTGGATAAATCATAATAATATCCGTTATACGGCACCATAGGCTGAACATGTCCATCATATAACGGCTTTGCTCTTTTCACATTATCCCATTCAGTAAATCCTTCGCCCCACCATTCATCATTCTCTGGAATTCTATGATATGCCGGAAGATTGTACGCTAAAATTTTCATTAAAAATATCTCCTATCTTAAAAAAGTCATGTAAAACCATTTACGCATTGAGTTTGGCATCAAGCAAACCACCGCTTGACCAAATCCACTTAATATAAAATCTTTAAGTGACATATAACCCTTCTTATATTGTCCCCATTTAAATTTTAAAACTGTCTGGGCATATTTTATACCACCCCTACGTTTAAAAAAATCCTCACTTGTTCTTATGTAATACAAATTTTCTTGAATATTATAAGTTTTTGTATTATGTTCCAATACCATTCTAGCGAAAAGATCATAATCTTCGTATAAATGAACATCTTGATAATTTCCGCTATCAATTACCGACTGTTTTTTATACATAACGGTAGGATGTAGCACTGCACATCTTCTTCGCATAAATTTTCTTATTTCACTATCAGTTTCTGGAACACTATGAATGGATATAACATTTTCTATATTGTCTATAAATTCTGCTTCAAAAGTTCCTACCATTTCCAAAGCAGAATCTTTTTCAAATTCTTTTAGTTGCTTTTCACATCTAGTATTTACCGAATAATCATCTGAATCCATTCGTGCAATCAAACTATTCCTTGAAGCTAAAATTCCTTTTGCCAATGCCGGTCCTAATCCTAAATTAACTTTATTTTCTATAATTGTAAATAATCCCGGATTCTTATCTATGAACGTATCAATTACAGCATCTAACTCTTTAGATAATGGACCATCTTTAACTATTACAAATTCATCTGGTGGAATTGTTTGATTTAGCATACTTTCAATACTAGTTTTCAAATATGCTGGTTTTTCCTTATAATATACAGACATTAATACTGTATATCTTTCCTCTTTCATTTATATATCCTCATTTCCTATTGGTAAAATACATTTAAAATTTAAATGTATCTTTTAATCCAACCCAGTTTTGATCTTTTTCTGACAAATTAAGTTTTGTTCCATCTGCTAAAGAATATCCCTCTGCTGAAGCCGTTCCATTATATTCTCCAACCAAATCAGGCCATTCAATTCCAATTTCTGGATCATTCCATGCAAGTCCACCCTCATCACCTGGATGATAAAAATCTGTGCATTTGTAACAGAATTCCGCCATATCACTTAATACTAAAAATCCATGTGCAAAACCTTCTGAAATGTAGAACTGTTTTTTATTTTCTTCGGTAAGTTCTACCCCATACCATTTTCCATATGTCTTACTATCTGAACGCAAGTCCACAGCTACATCAAATACTCGTCCTTTTATAGCTCTTACAAGTTTACCCTGTGGATACTGTTTTTGAAAATGAAGTCCTCGTAATACACCTTTTGTACTCATACTCTGATTATCCTGCACAAAATTCATATCGAGTCCTGCCTCTTTCATATCATTAAGATTATATGTTTCCATAAAATAGCCTCTCTCATCTCCATGAACAGTAGGTTCAATTACATATAATCCCTCTATTGGTGCTTTCGTTACTTTTATCTGTCCCATTTTTATTACTTCCTTCTTTATCTCAAATTTCTAATATTCGATTTCTTTTAAATATCTGTTTAACGCATCCTGCCATGTTGGTAATGGAGTAAATCCAGCTTCTACAAGCTTAGATTTGTCCAATCTGCTGTTAAATGGACGGGCTGCTTTGGATAAGCCATATTCTTCTGTTGTTACTGGCACAACATTGGTGGTGTAACCTGCCTGCTTAAAGATTTCACAAGTAAAGTCATACCAGGAAATGTAACCACCTTCATTTGTGGCATGGTAATAACCGTATTTGTCGGTTTCAATCATGTCTACGAGAAGTCTTGCTAAATCATAAGTGTAGGTTGGTGTTCCAATCTGGTCGGATACGACACGAACGGTATCGTGTGTTTTTCCTACATTAAGCATTGTTTTGATGAAGTTCTTTCCGTTTACTCCGAATACCCATGCAATACGGACGATAAAGTATTTATCAAGGTTTCTGCTTACTGCCTGCTCGCCTTCTAACTTTGTCTGACCGTAGACATTTAATGGTTTGTAGTCAGTACAGTCTGGTAACCAGGCTTGCGTTCCCTGTCCATCAAATACATAGTCTGTGGAAATGTAGACCATTTTAGAGTCGAGTTTTTTGCAGACTTTGGCGATGTTCTCTGTTCCACCGGCATTGATGGCACGAACTTTTTCTACTTTGTCATCATCTTCTGCGAGGTCTACTGCTGTCCATGCTGCACAGTGGACAACAACATCTGGTTTTTGTTCTGTGAGAACTTTTTCTACTGCTTCTTTATCTGTGATATCTAAAGAAACGTAAGGCATTGTTGTAACGGCACTTCCGTCCTCCACTCCAGAATATTCTGGAGCGATGTCAGAGCCGATTCCTTCATAACCTCTTTTATTTAATTCATTCATGACATCATGACCAAGCTGGCCTGCCACACCTGTTACAAATACTTTCATTTCTTATCGCTCCTAATACTCTTATCTGTTTCCGTACATTTTCTCGTAGTAATTCTGATATTCACCGGAAATAATCGTCTCCCACCATTCCTTGTTATCTAAATACCACTGGATTGTCTTCTTGATTCCATCTTCAAATTTTGTCTCTGGAAGCCATCCTAATTCGTTATGAATCTTTGTTGGGTCAATAGCGTAACGCATATCATGACCTTTACGGTCTGTTACATGAGTGATCAGGCTTTCTGGCTTTCCAAGTTCTTTACAAATAATCTTTACGATGTCGATGTTCTTCATTTCGTTATGACCACCAACGTTGTAAACTTCTCCTACACGTCCGTTATGGATGATTAAGTCAATTGCACGACAATGATCTTCTACATATAACCAGTCACGAACATTTAAGCCTTCGCCGTATACAGGTAATGGCTTATCTGCTAAAGCATTGGCAATCATTAACGGAATCAATTTCTCTGGAAAATGATATGGACCATAGTTGTTAGAACAACGACTAATTGTTACAGGCAATCCGTAAGTTCTGTGGTAAGCAAGAACTAATAAATCTGCTGCTGCCTTTGAGCTGCTGTATGGAGAACTTGTGTGAATTGGTGTCTCCTCTGTAAAAAATAAGTCTGGTCTATCTAGTGGAAGGTCTCCGTAAACTTCGTCAGTACTTACCTGATGGTATCTTTGAATACCATATTTGCGGCAGGCATCCATCATAACAGCCGTTCCTTTAATGTTCGTATCTAAGAAAATCTCTGGATTCTCAATAGAACGGTCTACATGAGACTCTGCTGCGAAGTTCACAACCATGTCTGGATGTTCTTCTTCAAATAATTTATAAATTGCCTCTCTGTCACAAATATCAATCTTACAGAAACGGAAATTTGGATTATCCATTACTGGTGCTAAAGTAGATAAGTTTCCTGCATATGTAAGCTTGTCCACACATACAATTCTATAGTCAGGATATTTATCTAACATATGAAATACAAAGTTACTTCCAATAAATCCGGCTCCTCCGGTTACGATAATTGTCATTCTTTTATCCTCTTCTTTCTTAATACAAATGTTCCTGATACTTTCCATCCAGTACGTCTTTCAAATATTGTCCATACTGGTTTTTCCTTAAGACTTCATAAACTTTAAGAACTTCCTCTTTAGAAATCCATCCATTTAGATATGCAATTTCCTCTAAACAAGCAATCTTTCTATGCTGATGCTGTTCTACTGTTTTAATAAAGTTCGTTGCATCCACTAATGATTCATGTGTTCCCGTATCCAGCCAAGTAAATCCTTGTCCAAGAAGTTCTACATTTAAGCTGCTATCTTCTAAATAGATACGATTCAAATCTGTTATCTCAAGTTCGCCTCTTGCACTTGGTTTTAAGTTCTTTGCATACTCCACAACACGATTATCATAGAAATAAAGACCTGTTACACAATAATTACTCTTCGGATGTTCTGGCTTCTCTTCAATAGAAATAGCCTTTCCATTTTTATCAAACTCTACGATTCCGAAACGTTCCGGATCATCTACATAGTAACCAAATACTGTCGCACCCTTTCCTGTTTCTGCATTTTCAACCGCAGCCTTTAATCTCTTCTTTAACCCATGGCCTGCAAAAATATTGTCACCAAGAACCATTGCTACCGGTTCATCACCGATAAATTCTTCTCCAATAATAAATGCCTGTGCCAGTCCATCTGGACTAGGCTGAACCGCATACTGAAGATTTACTCCAAACTGATGTCCATCGCCTAATAAATCTTTAAACCTTGGTGTATCTGCCGGTGTTGAAATAATTAAAATATCTCGAATACCTGCGTTCATTAATACAGACATAGGATAATAAATCATTGGCTTATCATATATTGGTAATAATTGTTTTGATGTGACCATAGTAAGTGGATATAATCTTGTTCCTGATCCACCAGCTAAAATAATTCCTTTCATAAACTCATAAACCTCCTCAGTTGTTTTTTTATTTATAACTTATCTATTTATATCTTTTTGCAGCTCATTATCCCCGCATAATAAGCTGCAAATTAAGATTACATTGAGCCATCTTTTTTAAATACTACTAGCACTGTTTTTAATAAAATCTTTATATCCATTCCGATATTCCAATTTTCAATATATTCTTTATCAAGCCTTACTACTTCTTCAAAATCGGTAATATCACTTCGACCACTCACCTGCCACATCCCAGTAATTCCTGGCTTAATAGCTAGCCGCGCTCTGTGATGAAGCTCATACAAAGAAGTTTCAGAAATCAGGGGAGGTCTAGTCCCAATGATCGACATGTCTCCTTTCAACACATTAAAGAACTGCGGAAACTCATCCAAACTTGTCCTTCTAATAAAATCACCAATACCAGTTTTATGTGTTCCATCAGGAAGAATTTTATTTCCGATAACACGAGGATCAAAGTCAAGTTTAAACATTTTTCCATCCCCAAGTTTGTTATCTTTCATAAGCTCTGCTTTACGTTCTTCAGCATCCATATACATACTTCGGAATTTATACATCTTGAATTTCTTTCCATTCTTCCCAACTCGTTCCTGGGCAAAGAAAATTGGTCCTGGTGAAGCAAGATATATTGCTGGGCCGACGAAAATACAAATAATCCCTGTTAAAATACATCCAACCAAGCCGCCCGCTATATCCATCAAACGCTTCAACATTAATTGTCTAGTTGATGCATAATTAATACTTGTAGTTAATACCGTATAATTTCCAACCTTTTCTACAAACTGTTTTTTACCTGGCACATTTGTAATCTTTGCAAGATTTAAATGTACTGTTACACCAGTTTCCGTTATTTTATCAATTAACTCTGCTGGATATGGTAATACTTCTGAAATAACAATTAGCACCTCATCTATCCATTCCTGGCATACATACATTGGTGCTGTTTCTTCATTAGCGACTACTGGAACTCCATGAATATTTTTCCCAGTCCAGTCAGTATCAATAACAGCAATACCCGCTAAAGTATATCTTGCGTAATTATTTTTTTTCATATTTTCAACTACTTGTTCAGCCACGTCTTCAGAAGTAATAATAAGTAACTTACGTTCTCCTCCATCTTTCATTTTTTTACGCAAAACACTCTTCCAAAACTCCCTGACTAAATATGTCATGATAAGATAAATAACAACTGTAAGAATTAATGTTAGTCTTGAAAACTGTTGTCCTTGCTGAATCAAAAACAAATATAAAATTGCTAATGCACCAACCATAACCGAATGATTTAATGCCACTACAAATTCCCGATAATAGCCCCTCTTTAATACACTTTTCATTGTGCCATATGCGAAAATCACAATTAAATCTGCCAGCATAAAAAATACAGCCATATTACGATAAATAATAGTTTCGTATGGATTGAACCCATATCCGCTAATTGCATATGCCAGAACATACGCCAATTGCAAACAAATCATATCTAAGACTATAAAGTCTGCGTGTTTCAACCATCCTTCTGAATCTTTTCTATACATAGATTTCTCTCTTTCCCCTCACATCTTTTTGTAATTTATATGTCAACTTACGATTGTCCCCGCAATAACGTAAGCATCTTTCTAAGTAAAATAAAGCAAAACAAAAGAGGATAAACATTCCAAAGAAAAGGACATCCATCCCAATTACATTTTTTTCACATGGATTTAGTAAGATATGTAACTCTCCCAAAAGCCATATAGAGAATAAAATGAAACAACTTAAGGGCATTACATATAGATTTGTTAGATATGCAATATAAGGGTTCCGATATTCAGTTTTCTTCCCATTAATTGGGGTTGGGGAATTATATCTGCGATCCAATTTCCACGTTCGCAACATCCTAATCATCCTTTCCTATACCCCCCCCGATTAAATCAGGGGCTTGTTATTCTATCTCTGTTCTTTGTTTCAATATTCTTCCCTACGACTCCTAGCCCATGTATCAATGGGTACACAGGCTATGTCGAATTCTCCTTATCAATTTTGTTGCTCGTAAGATTGGGTCAAAATGAGCATCCAAAGAGCCTGCTAGCTTCAATGACATTCGCCCATGCATCCACGACAAACGCATGAGTAAATAAATTGTGAACACACCCCTTTTCTAGTAAAATA
>ERZ826764.851-NODE-851-length-40431-cov-3.374009_pt1 | contig 40431 bp, 39 predicted proteins | sample MGYA00519870_ERZ826764 | MGnify/ENA primary metagenome ERZ826764 (study PRJEB31778, sample SAMEA3449239) | human gut metagenome | biome: human gut; feature: human-associated habitat; material: faeces | place: United Kingdom | collected 2010/2012 ...
AGTAGGTCAAAAAAATAGGACTTGGTCAGGAAGCCTGTAAAATCGGTCTTCTCTGGACTTCTCCTATTATATCGTGGGCATCGATCACAAGATAATCAAAATAGTCCGGTGAAAAATATTTTTCGTTCAGGTACGATGTGCGTCCCAGCGTTGCTGCCGATGCGAAGATCAAGGCTTTGTCTGTTGATTTTTCTTTTCCGTTGAAAAATCCGTAGTCCTCCGAATGCCTGACGTTTTTTAAGGATATCGCTGCCTGTTCCAGGATCTCTTCCCGGTGTGCTACAAAGAGTACTCGCGCGTAGTCTTTGGAGTCAAAGGCAGCCAGATAGGTTTTGCCCACACCCGTTGCCGCTGCTACCAGCGCTCTTTCTGCGCCTTCTGCTCTAGTGTCATCGAGAGCGCAAAGAGCTTCGATCTGTGCGCCACGAGGCTCAAAGAGAGGTATGATATTGCTGTTTGCGTCTGCGTCCTGATCCAGCGCATGGTCGTCTTGCTCTTCATCGTATCGCTGCAGATCCTTTGATACCGCCGGTCTGTGCCAGTTCTTTGAATACTTCCTAAGCTCCTCGTCATCGATCACAATGGAATGATTCTCAAACAGATCTTCAAAACTGTGGAAAAACTTATCGTAATTTTTCTGATCTGTACGGCTGTTGAAGCGGTAGTTCCATTCGATCCCGGACGTCAGCGCACTCCTGGATATATTCGATGACCCTATGTAGATCTCACTGTGATCCTCGTAGTGGAAGATATATGACTTGTGATGGAATGACCTGTGCATATTTATCAATTACATGTGAATCGTCTGGTTGAGGGTTTATAGCTTGGTTACCCGGCACGATTTTCTATTTTTGATGGATTTTTTCGAGTCAAAAGCAGAAAAATCTGCAACAGAAATCAGGTTGTTTGACGACTGTTGCAGATCAGGATTCCTGAAGGGTATCTCAGGAAGGTATTCTTTACAATAATTGGTTTCTGACGAATGGTTTTCGAGATAGTTATGTATAATAATTACGAATATCATATAATTATACGCCCTGTACAGGCATTCTAAGCATTTGGAGTGTCATCACAACTGGCAACCAAAACGAAATTCTGTTTTTGACTGCAATTAAGCGGAAATCTGCACATTGGAAAAATATTCCTCGCACCCCTGCACGTATTTCCTGTCACACAAGTGCCCCTACACGTATTTCCTGCCTCACAAGAGCCCCTGCACGCATCGACTGGCACCTCAATGATCCAGCATCCCTGCGCCTGTCAAAAGCAGCTTCCTACTCTCCCCGCACTTCCACAAAACTGCCGCCACTGCGGTCTTTGCGTACCAGGATCTGTTTCTCGATCCGCTGTTTCAGCTCCGGCACGTGGGAGATGATGCCGACAAGCCGGTTGCCGTCGGCCAGACCCGCCAGAGATTCCATGGCCTGTGCTAAAGATTCCTCATCTAAAGAGCCAAACCCTTCGTCCACAAACATGGTATCGAGTCGGATGCCTCCCGCACTAGCCTGGATCTCGTCCGAAAGCCCTAGCGCCAAAGACAGCGATGCCTTGAACGACTCGCCTCCCGATAAAGTTTTCACGCTTCGCTGACTGCCGTTGTAATGATCCACTACATCCAGCTCCAGCCCGCTCTGGCTCCGATTGTTTTCAGCTTCCCGCCGACGTTTCAGCTCATACTGACCGCCGCTCATGACGAGAAACCGAACATTGGCCCGCGCGATGATCCTGTCAAAATACGCCATCTGCACATAAGTTTCCAGCATGATTTTTTCCTTGCCAGCAAGCGTGCCACCTGCCGTATCCGCCAGTGCCTTGATCCACCGCCACCTGGTCTCAACCTCTTCCAGCTGTGCCTGTCGCTCCTGGATCTTCTCCAAAGTCGTCTGGTTCGCCGCCACTCGCGCATGGATCTCCTGCCGCCGGCTTGAAATCACCTGCATCTCATCCACCAGTGATTTGCGCCGCTTTTCCTCTGACTCAAAGTCGACATCATCGTGCTCCGCCAGCTGTCTTTGCGCCTCGGCGATCGTTGCCTCCAGCGCCGCCAGAGTTTTCTCGCTCTCGTGACAAGCCTCCTCCGCCCCGGCAATATCATCGGCCAGCGCCTTCTGTTCCTTTACAAGGTTTCGGATCGCGGCCTCAGCCTCGGACTTATCCGGATATGCCAGTTTTTCCTGCAAAACATCGCGCTGTTTTTCGGCTGCTTCCTGCCGTGCGGTCAAAGAGGCTCCCGCCGCTTTTAATTCCTGCAAAGCAGCCTCCGTCTGTCCGATTTTTGTTTCCGTCCCCGGGATCTGCAGGCCCAGTTCATCTCGCCGTTTTCTCCGCTTCGCCGTTTCCTTCAGTTCTTCCTGCAAAGCTTCCAGCGCGGCTTTCGTCTCCTGCTGCCGCGCTTCCAGCATTTCCTGGATAGTTGAGAAGTCGGAAGCGGCATCTGTGCCGCTTCCGGCGATTTTTTCGAAATCATTGCCGACTGCAAGCCCTGTATCCATGGAATCATAGCAACCATCTCCCAGCAATTCAGAAGCCATTTTCATTACCAACTGTTCCTGCCCCTCTAAGCGACCGCGAAGTTCTCCGGCTTTTCGGCTGGCATCGCCAGCTTCCTTTGCAGACTGATCCGCCAGTTCTTCAGCTTGTTCCAGTTGTTCCTTGGTCGGTGCTTCTGTTGAAATGTTCGCAGGATGAGGGTGATGCGTCGCACCACAGACCGGACACGCCTGACCATCTATAAGATCCTGGGCCAGGATCCCCGCCTGTTCGTCCAGGTATGCCTTTCGCATGTGATCATAGGAAGACTGCGATTTTTCCACAGTCTCCTGCATCGCACGGTACTCCTGCTGTGCCTTGCTCAGCTTTTTATCTATCTGATGCAGATGGGCAAGCTCCATCTGCAGTCCGTCCAGACCCTCGGCTCGCTGCTGCATTTTATCCCTCTGTGCCGTCAGTTTCGCTTCCTGTTCGCCTGCATCCTGCAGGGATCCCAGTTCCTGTTTCTGTGCCTGAAGAGTGCTTTGCAGCGATTCCAGTTTCTCGCTTTTATATTTGAGATCCCGTTGATTGTCCGACGTTTTTCGGTTTACCTCTGTAACTTCGCTAGTCAATTCATCCAGTCGTTCGTACTCCGGGATCTGAGCTTTTAAATCCGCCGCCTTCTGAGTCAGTTCTTCAATTTTCGGCTGCTGCATCTTCGCCTTTTTAAGAGCTTCCTGACATGCAGATGCCCTGTCGATTTCATGCTGTTGCTGCGCTTTCGCAGATGCTAAAGACGCCTTCCGCTTCTTCTGTTCGGCAGCCACCGTCAGCATTTTGTCTGACGATGAAATCTTTTCAGAAAGATCCTTTTCCTGCCGCTCCAAGCCACTTTCTGACATTCTGTCAGAATCGATCAATTGTTTTAAAAGCTCTGCAATTTTTGCTACAGGGATCTGGTGCTCCCGTGCCTGTAAGACCATGTCAAAGAGTGGATCCTCCTCCCCGCAGAGAATCCCTTCTGCATACTGATCCAGACTTGCCGAAGCTTTCTCAAATTCCTTTCGCATCTGAGCGGAGATCCGTTTCAGTTCCTCCTGCAGGCTCTGATAGAGATGAGTGTGAAACAGCTTCTGAAAGATCTTTTTTCGCTCTTCCGTGCTGGCGAAGAGCAGCTTGCGAAAATCGCCCTGGGCGATCATGGCGATCCGTGTGAACTGGCTGCGGTCGATGCCCAGGATCTCGACGATCTGCTGGTTTACATCCTTTTGTCTTGTGATGATTTTACCGTCTGGAAGGGTCAGTTCCGCATCGGATTTCTGCAGCGTAAATCCCTCACCGCGGGCTTTTGGACGGTTATATTCCGGGTTACGGCGAACGCGATATTCTTTGCCTCCCAGCGCAAAGCTCAGTTCCACAAAAGTCGGCGTTTTCTCATCTGCATAGTTAGACCGGAGCATGGAAGCTTCCCGGATCTCACCACTGGCTTCTCCGTAAAGTGCGAAAGTGATCGCATCAAATATGGTCGTTTTTCCGGCACCGGTATCTCCTGTGATCAGGTACAGTCCTCGCTCTCCCAGGCTGGTAAAATCCACTTCGGTGCTCCCTGCATAAGGACCGAAAGCGGACATGATAAGTTTCAACGGCCTCAACTTGCTCCCTCCTTTCTCCATATGCTCCCGATAAGTTCTGCCAGGAACTGTTCCTGTTCATCCGTTAATGGCGCATTGTTCTGCAGTTCATAGAATTCTGCAAAAAGCTGACCCGGTGTCTTATCTTCCATAGTGGATGCTCCCTGGATCTCATTGCTGGTCCGGGTTCTCCGGTTATCGTAGTCCAGCTTCATCAGGTACGGATAGATGACACGCAGTCTGCCCATTGCTTCCGGGATATCTTCCTCATCAGTCAGTGTGATATGGACATAATCAGCGGGATACGATGTGTTTTCATAGAAGTTTTTCGCAGTCAGTTCTTCGTAGGTTCCTCGGAGTTCAACCATATCCCTCAGAGGTTTCAGCGGGATCGTTCGGATGTCTTTCTTGCCCTTTTCTCCCAGTTCCACTACTGTGATGGATTTTTCGTGATTCGCCTCGGAAAAAGAGTATTTCAGCGGGGTCCCGCAGTAGCGGATCAAAGGGAGTCCCGCAGTCGATACGCTCTGATCCGAAACGTCACCCGCTTCCGGTATCAGGCTTCCACCGCCCATATTCTGCGGCCGGTGGATATGCCCTAAAGCTACATAATCGAAGTCTGAAAAGACGGCGGCATCCACGTTATCCGTGCCGCCGACACTCAAGGAAGTCTCTTCCGAGTCAGATCTTACTGCGCCTGTGACAAACTGGTGAGTCACTAGCACATTTCTATGGCTCGGATCAATGTCCATGCAGGTGATCGCAGCACGGATAGCATCGGTATAGGTTTTTATTTCGGGGGCAGCTGCCAATACAGTTTCCGGGACGGATCCCGATCGCGGCGCAGCCGCCTCCGCCTCAAAAAGACGCCGGACGTGTGCCGGCTTGACAAACGGCAGCAGGAACACGTCCACCGTGCCCAACTCATCTTCTAAATGGAGCGGAGCGACCTTTGCATCAAATACCGGTGCAAAATGTATCCCGCTGCCTTCCATGAGCCGCCCGCCGAATGCCAGCCGCTCTGCCGAATCGTGGTTGCCGCTGATAATAAAGGTCTGCAATCCCCGCCGCGACAGATCGACCAGAAACTCGTCAAACAATTCCACCGCCTCTGCAGGCGGCACCGGTTTGTCATAGATATCCCCGGCCAGTATCACCCCATCCGGCTGTTCCTCATCGATCCGCTGCAGGATCTGCTTCAATATGTACTTCTGGTCTTCCATCATGGAAAACTCGTTGACCCGCTTGCCAAGATGCAGGTCCGATAAATGGATCAGTTTCATGCTCGATCTTCCTTCACGCCGATGTCTCGGCGCTCCTTTCGTGGTTACAGTATACCATCTCACCGGTTTACATGCCAGCCTCACTCCTTTTTACATGCCGACCTCACTCCTTTTTGCATGCCGACCTCACTTCTCTTAGAACGGATAAAATACCCTGATTCCTCCTGCAAAGCAGCCTCCGGACAGTTTCGACCAGTCAAGCTTTCGTGGTTCACGAAAAATAACGTAATCGAGGCTGCGTTTTGTAACCGGGATATTTTATTTTCTAATAAATTGTCTTTCACTGTGGTTTACTAACTTCAATGTCGTTCCAGCACCATAATAAGCAGGAATCCTGTCCTTGAACTATCCTATTGCGTAATATAATTTGTGATCATGGTATTCTGGCAATCACATTACAAGGTCCCTAGCCGCAAACTATCTTTTCGGGCCAACTGTAATGCCATTTGCGGTATTTTTTCTGTTTTCGATCCCCTAAAACGATCACAAGAAACGATTCCGGACAGCCGATAGCTGACTGGCAGCAACCCTCAGCCAAACTCTTTGCAGATCAAAAAGGATCCCCGCATCAAACGCGGGGTTTTCTCTCTACAATAAAAAACCGATCCTGCGGGATCGGTTTTTGTATCTTCTTTATTCTGGATCGGCTTAGCTTAAAGCAGCTGTTACCAGTGCCATCTTGTAAACTTCCTCAGCGTTGCATCCGCGGGAAAGGTCGTTGATCGGAGCGTTCAGACCCTGCAGAACAGGACCGATTGCTTCGTATCCGCCCAGACGAGCAGCGATCTTATAGCCGATGTTGCCGGCATTGATATCAGGGAAGATGAATGTGTTCGCCTGTCCGGCAACCGGAGAGCCTGCACACTTAACTTTAGCAACTTCCGGTGCAACAGCAGCGTCGAACTGAAGCTCGCCGTCAACAGCCAGGTCCGGAGCAGTTTCCTTGATTTTCTTGGTAGCATTGGCAACCAGAGTAACCATATCGCCCTTGCCGGATCCGTAAGTGGAGTAGGACAGCATTGCAACCTTAGGATCGATTCCGAAAACCTTGGCAGTTTTAGCAGTTTCAACAGCGATCTCTACCAGTTCGTCTTCGTTTGGTGCGATGTTGATCGCACAGTCACCCATAGCCAGCTTCTGATCATCCTTTACCATGATGAAGCAGGAGCTTACGATGTTGTTGCCAGGCTTGGTCTTGATCAGCTGCAGAGCCGGACGAACCGTATCTGCTGTAGAATAAGTAGCTCCGCCCAGCAGGCAGTCAGCCTTGCCCATCTTTACCAGCATAGTGCCGAAGTAGTTGCCCTTGGAAAGTGCGTCACGAACCTGTTCTTCCGTCATCTTGCCCTTTCTCAGTTCCACCATTTTCTCTACCATTGCGTCCTTATCTGCATAACGTGCCGGATCGATGATTTCACATTTGCTGATGTCATATTTCGCATCGGCAGCAGTCAGCTTTACTGCGTCCGGGTTGCCCAGCAGGATTACGTTCAGAATGCCTTCTGCAGTCAGCTTTGCTGCAGCATCCTGGATCCGCGGATCAGTACCTTCTGTGAAAACAATCGTCTTCGGGTTTGCTTTTAACTGTTCAGTCAGTTTTGTAAACATTGTCTTCCCTCTTTTCTAATCATATAAAATCATTTAGTGGCATACTGGCGAGAGATATGCAGCCTCGCCTATACATATTTATTTTATCGGTTTCCTGTATTCTTTTCAAGGATTTTTCTGGAAATTTTATTGAAAAACTTATTCCGTCCCGGTATTGTGATCCGGTCACATGCATCACGCACTCTGCTGTCCTATAAAAAAAGAACCGGTTCGATCATCGCTGCTGCCGCCTTTGCTGCTGCCGCCAGAAAATTTCCCCGATCCTTTTTCTTTTTCATATTCCCGCTTCCAGTCCTTCTTCCGCGGCCGATCCTTCGCCGTCATGTGTTTTCCAGTCCGAAATCCTGGTGCCTGGTACACTTTCGCAAGCTCCACTTTAGTCATGTCGATCACCATCTTCTTTTTCTGTTTCGGCGCCGAAGTCGGCATAGCGCCTGTCTTTTTCTTTCCCATAAAATCCTCCTGTTTTTTCGTATTCCCGGCAGATCCAAACCATCAAAAGATTGACGATCCTGCGCTGCTGATCTTCGGTGAGCTCCCTGCCCTTGGGAACTCTGTACCATTTTTCCAGACATCCCCGGCAGCAGCAGGCACATGCGTGCTGTGCGAGAAATACCGGATGACCTCGCATTGGCGTCTGCTTCCCGTCGTTAGGGATCTCTGCCGGTGCAAGCCGCGTTGCAATAAAATTTTCGGCATGGCTGCGAATGGTGTCCATACCTTTTTCTGTAATATAGTCCCGATCCTTCTGTGTCAAATGGAATTTGGCACGGAACCGGGACGTTTGCAGTTTGGCAAGTGCCTGATCGATGGTTTGCATATGATTTTCTTTCTAGCGATAAAACATTCCTTTCGGGCTCCATGGTTTCGTCAACTGGATCGTCGGCTTGGATTCCGTTTCAACCCAGACAGCCTCGCCTTTTGCTACCATAGATTCCGCCTTTGCAAAAGAACAGCTTTGAGGAAGTGGCACACCATGCATATTCAGTACGCACACAAAAAACGATTTTTTTCTCTGTTTCATAGGTTCCTCCTTTGCAGAATGTCGGTTGTAACTATATATTCTAAAAAATCCAGCGATTCCATTAGTCCTCTACAAAAGCCTTATTCGAGCTTCGAGAAATCTGCTGCGCCATGTTTACAGAGTGGACAGATAAAGTCTTCCGGCATATCCTCGCCTTCGTATATATATCCGCAGATATCACATACCCAGCCTTTTTTATCGGTTTCCGGTTTTGGCTTCACATTGTTCTGATAGTACGTGTATGTCATCGTTTCGATATCAGAAAGCTTGACGCTCTCCGTCACTTCACAGATGAACATGATATGAGTTCCCAGATCCACCATTCCCGTTACGTTTCCGGAAATATATGCATTGGCATGCTTTGTCAGATACGGCAGTCCGTTGACCGCTTTCGCCTGATGCTCGTAGCCGGCAAATTTATCTACATTTTTACCCGACTGGAATCCGAAGTGTTCAAAGATCTTGAACGTGGCGTCTTCCGAAAGCACAGAAACATTCAGTCTGCCCGTATTTTTTATGACTTCGCAGGAATAATTAGCTTTGTTCACGTTCACTGCGATCCTGTTAGGATTATCACTCACCTGTGTTACCGTGTTGACTATGAGACCATTGTCCTTTTTTCCGTCATTACACGTAACGACATAAAGACCATATCCGATCTTGAAAAGTGCGGTCGGATCCAGTTCCGCCTGCGTCTTCGCGCTCACCGGCAGATATCCCTTTGACAGTTCGTCGGCCAGTGCATCTATCTGCGCCGTGCTTTCCTCATTGAGAGCAGACAGGATCGTCACGTTGTTCTTCGCTATGGTCATATGCTTCATGTCTCCGAAATCAGCCTTCATGATCTTGTTGGCAACAGGAGCCCAGGATCCATTTTCGATAAATGCTACTGTTCTTTTCTGGAAATTTCTTTCCTTCAGCTGATCGATAAAATAGCGCATGAACGGGAATATCTCGGAATTATACGTCGTGGTAGCCAGTACCAGCTTGTCGTATCGGAAAGCATCTTCGACCGCTTCTGCCATATCGCATCTTGCAAGATCGTTGACCGCTCCCACAGGCACACCTTTACGTTCAAGCTCTGATACCAGAAGCTCTACGGCTTTCTTCGTGTTGCCATATACCGATGTATAGCAAATGCATACACCATCGGTTTCAGGTTCATAGCTGGACCATGTATCGTACAGATTGATGTAATATCCCAGATTTTCTGTCAGAACAGGTCCGTGAAGCGGACAGATCTTCTCGATATCCAAACCTGCAGCTTTTTTGAGTATACTTTGCACCTGGGCTCCGTATTTGCCTACGATACCGATGTAGTATCTTCTGGCTTCGCAGGCCCAGTCTTCCTCTGCGTCAAGGGCGCCGAACTTGCCGAATCCGTCAGCTGCAAAGAGGATCTTCTCCGAAGATTCATACGTCATCATTACTTCCGGCCAGTGTACCATCGGCGCGAACACAAACGTAAGCTGATGGTTTCCAAGATCCAGAGTATCTCCGTTTTCTACCTCTAAAGTGTTTTTTAGATCCATCCCCGGGAAAAACTGGCGGATCATCTTGAAGGTCTTCTTGTTGCCGACAACTGTGACATCACCGTATTTTTCCAGGAACGCCTTGATGGATGCCGAGTGATCCGGCTCCATGTGCTGGATGATGAGATAGTCCGGCTTCCTGCCTCCGGTCGAATTGTAACTTCCCTGCCTGGATGTGAACATGGCCGGCGGAACAGCAAGATAATCAAGCTTTCTGCCGCTCAGGACGGCATCTATGTTTGCAAGCCATTCCTCGGTTTTCTTCTTGTCAATCGTATCCATGATGGCGATCTTGTCATCGATGATCGCATATGAATTGTACGCCATGCCATTGGGAACGATATACTGACCTTCGAAAAGATCCACATCATGATCGTTAGCACCTATATTGATAATCGTGTTCGTAACATTAGTCGTCATGTTTTGTACCCCCTATATTGGATAATTTTTATCTATAATTTTATTATACCTGTTTTCTCTGCAAAAGGAAACAGGCAAAACTATATTTTTTGATTTTTCAGATATTCAGATCCTGAAAGCTCCGGTATTCCAGGAAACGCAGAACCGCTATTGACTTCTTTCTTAAAATAAAATAGTACCCGGCAGGTACTATTTTATTTTGGCGGAGAGTCAGGGATTCGAACCCTGGGTCCGGTTAAGGACACAGCATTTCGAGTGCTGCACGATCGACCACTCTGACAACTCTCCAAAGGTGTTTTGAATTTGTTTGTGCCGCTGTTTTGTTCAGCGAACAGTAATAAGTATACATGAAAATCAAGCGGGTTGCAACAATTATCTCCATTATCACCATAACTTTGGAACCCCTTGTCTCTAAAGTCCCTCCGGCACAATAAACCTGAAACCGTCCGGCACGACGGAAAACTCCACCGTCTTCTGGGTCGTTATCTCTCCATCAGTACAAAGCCTCATACTTTCTCCGTTCGCAGTGATCTTCAAGACCTTTTCCTTGCTGTACTGAATGATTTTTCTTGCCTGGATCTTGTGCTTTTGCATATGTGTTCCCTTTGCATAACTTGGAAACAGCGTGAGAAAACACATGCGTGAAATATCTTTGACTACGCTGACATCCATAAGCCCGTCATCCAGTCTGCAGTACGGAACGCCTTTGACGCCGCCTCCACAGTAACAGCCGTTCGCGATAGCGATCAGCAGGATCTTTCCATCCAGCACCCTGCCATCATTGTATTCGATCCGAAGATCTGCGCCTTTTTTTCGGATCAGAATCAAAAAAACAGAAACGAGATAAGCCAGCGAGCCTCCCACCAGTGGCCACCGCTTGACCCGTGAAGTCAGATCCACCACATTGCAGTCAAATCCTATGTTGAACATGTTGGCACAGTAACTTTCCGTAATACTATTATCGTAAACCGCATGAAAATGGATCAGATCGCTGCTGACCGACCGGCCGCGCATCTGCCGCCTGATATCCTTGAAATCAGCGGCTTTGCCGTAGTTTCTTATGTAATCATTGCCGGTACCCATAGGGATCGCACCGATTTCCACACCTTCATATCCAAAGCAGCCATTGACCATCTCGTTGATGGTACCATCACCGCCGCAGCCATAGATCCGCAGCCGGGCAGTCTCTGATGCTCTGTCAAGATCACCGGAGCGTTTTGCATCCGCCCCAGCCCTTTCGAAACTTTTGCAGTACTTCTCACAAAGCGCATGTGCATACGCACCGCCGTCGCCCTGTCCTTTCGTAAAATATATTTCATAATCAGCACCAAGCTGGCAAGCCGCCTGCTCGATCGCCGTCACGATCTTTCTTCGGCTCCTCACCTTGCCCGATTCCGGATTCATGATAAAAACGTGCTTCATAGATGCCTCCAAAAATAGTTACCCTTTTAAAAATACCACATTCAGGGTATAATATGCTACAGAAAAGATATAAATTTTCAGATATATTTCAGGAGGTTATGACATATGGATCCAAGAATCGTGAAACTGGCCGATCTACTGGTCGATTATTCCTGCCGTGTGCAGGCCGGCGATAAAGTACTCATAGATTATGAAGGGGACTGCTGCAAAGATCTGGTGCGTCAGCTGATCAAGAAAGTTTATGCAAAGGGCGGTCTGCCTTACGTGGACATCCGTGACAGTGCGGTGACACGCGAACTTCTGCTCTCCTGCAGTGAAGAGCAGATCACATTTATGAACGAATGCAGTCTGCAAAAGATGAAAGGCATGCAGGCCTACATCGCCATTCGTGCAGGCGGCAATACAGCAGAACTTTCCGATGTTCCATCCGACAAGCTGAACATGTACTACCGGCTTACCAGCCCGACTCTCGACTATCGCGTCAATGAAACAAAATGGGTCGTGCTTCGCTATCCGAACAACTCCATGGCGCAGCGGGCAAACACCAGCCTTGAAGCCTTCGAAGACTTTTATTTTGACGTCTGCACTCTGGATTACAGCAAAATGGATCGTGCCATGGATGCGCTTGCTGCTCTGATGGAACGGACGGATAAAGTACACATCAAAGGACCTGGTACCGATCTGACCTTCTCCATCAAAGATATCCCGGCTATCAAATGTGCCGGCGAATGCAATATCCCGGACGGCGAAGTCTACACCGCCCCGGTAAAAGACTCTATGAACGGTATCATCTCATACAATACACCGTCAGAAGAACAGGGCTTCACCTATGAGAACATCGTTTTTGAGATCGAAAACGGCAAGATCGTCAAAGCCACATCCAACGATAACGACCGCATCAACCATCTGCTGGATACCGATGAAGGTGCTCGATACTTCGGCGAATTCGCCATTGGAGTCAATCCATATATTCTCGAACCGATGAAGGACACACTATTCGATGAAAAAATATGCGGCAGCTTCCACCTGACGCCGGGAGCTTCCTACGAAGATGCACCTAATGGAAACAAATCGGCAGTACACTGGGATCTGGTCATGATACAGCGAGCCGAATACGGCGGTGGAGAGATTTACTTCGACGATGTGCTGATCCGCAAAGACGGGATCTTCACTCTGCCGGAGCTTGCCTGCCTCAATCCGGAAAACTTAAAATAGTACTGCTTTTACCATCTATCATCGTCAGGCCAGCGGTCTTCCTGGTCTTCCCATTTTGCAGTTTCCTGCTCGAAGTCTCCCTTGTGGAACATTCTCGTGTTACGGCTTACCGGCTCTGCATCCGGTTCCAGAACCATCGTATCTGTACTGGCTCTCCGATGCTCTTCTGCGGCCTGCGCCGCCTTTGCAGCGATCTCTGAGCTGTGCGAGCTTCCTGATCCGCCCAGATCTTCAGGGCCGTTTGGACCTTTTGGACCTTTCGGCCCTTTTCCTTTGCCGCCGCGCTTCTTTATAAGGACTGCTGCGATCACAGCGATAATAACTGCCAGCACAGCTGCAGAAATGATCAGAAGAAGATATCCGCCTGTCATCTCACCTTCATCGCCTTTTTCATCCACACCGGATTCCATAGTTTCGTTGATTGCAGTCGCTTCCTGGGTCTCTGCCTGAGTCGCCTGTATCACATCGTCTGAATCTGCACTGCCGATCACCTTGACGGTTTTCGTTGCTGACGGGGTATCCAATGCGTTATCGTTCACATCGTACATTTCCGTCGTATCGACTTTAAGCGTAGTGCTGCCGTCACCTACTGCCTGAAATTTGATCTGAAAAGAAATGGAACCGCTGCCCATCTCCTTCATCTGGATGTATCCCGTATTGCCGCTGCTGCTGCCTCCGGATAAATAATTCAGCTTGTTCGTATCATAGGTCATGCTTCCGTTTACACTTCCGATCTGAGCGCCACTGTAGGTGACTGTTACTGTAAACGTTTCGCCACCCTTCACCTGATCGCCTCCGGAAATGGAGACGGTGGACGCTGCAAAAACGCGAGGCGTCAGAAGCGGCACTGCGAAGGCTGCCACCACGAGAAACACGATGATCCTTCGCAAAACCCTGTCATGAAACTGATCTTTTTTCTCACTGTAAGTCATAAAATCCCCTCTTTCTGCTGCTTCCAGCCCTTACTGCCGGCTGCCTGTTTACGGCAGCGGACAGATCGAAGAAGGCATGGAATTATATACTGGAATTTCGAAAGTAACCGCTGAACTTGAATCGCTGCCGAAGGCTTTGCGAACCAGAGTCCCTTCTCCGGCCGCACCCTGCACATTCGTCATGTACTGATGGATCGCAACGGAGGATAAACCGTTATTTACGTTAAACTTCTTCAGATAATATGTATTCTGCTTTTTGGATACGTAATCTCTGTAATAGAAATCCGCACCGCCTTTGATAGAACTGTATACGCTGTTCCATCCATGGTTCTTGGCATAGATCAGACCATTGGTGATCTTATTGTGCGACGGCGTTTCGTAGGCATTTACATTAAAGAAATTGTAATATCCTTTATACCCACTGACGGTACCGGAAATCAGAGAGCTCGTCCCCTTGCTGCCCTGTTCCTGCACGATCATTGCTGCCAGGACGTTCGGATTGACATTAGATGCCTTTCCTACCGCATTGATAAGAGAAGCGTAATTGCTGTAACCACCGCCCGGTTTTCTCGTCTCCATAAAGGTTCCCTTCACTACTGCCGCTACCGTATTGGCATTCTGATTGCTGCCGTCATAGCTGTGAGTCATGAACTGATAAACGCCTGTATCATTCAAGAAGTTTCTAGGATCCATATAATATGCGACGACCTTCTTGCTTGCCGGATACCATCCGCCATCTGCCGTTGACCACGTCTTTGTGGAAGAGTTATATGCTCCGGCTTCAGTGGAGCGATAGCGGACCGGAGAAGACGGACTTACCAGATTCGTATGCGGCTCAGCCGTTTCCCTCGCCAGCGCATCATTCCAGCTGATATTGAGTTTCAGTGCCTTGAAGGTCCAGTTCGGATGCATCGCATGAAGAACGCGAAGACCGGATTTATAGGATTCCGGGAAGCCTTGCGCCGTCATATAGCTTTCGAAGTTACTGTCAGACGTCACTGTCTGAAGTTTCACATAATCAGAACAGATATAGCCGTCCTTCGAAGACGTGAACTGGTACTTGTACCAGGCTTTGCCGTTTTTATCATTGACAGATCCTGTTACAAGGACTGTCGCGCCCTTGGCCAGCGTTCCCAGCTTGCTGTAAGAGGAACCTGCACCGCTGCGTACATTTAATGGACTGCTGGAAGTCGTCACCGTGCCGACCTGGAATGTGATTTCATTAGAATCTTGTCCGGGATCTGTGGTGCCGCTATTATTGGAAGATCCGTCAGTCGCCTTCACATACTGAGAAGAAACGAAGCCTTTCTTGCCGTTATAGTTCAACTGATACCAGACCACGCCTTTGCTGTCAGAAGCCTGTCCTGTAATATCGAATGTTTTGCCCTTGGCCAGCGTTCCCAGCCTGCTGTATGTAGCACCTGCACCGCTGCGGACCGTCAGAGGGTCTGACTTTGTATTTACGGTCCCTTTTAAATTGGTAGTCGGTGTCACAGTCGTATTTTCTGAACTTGCAGAACCGGTAGAACTTGTCCTCACATAAGAAGAAGAAACGTATCCGGTCTTACCGTTGTAAGTCAGACGATACCATGTCACCCCACTGCCGTCGGTTGCCTTGCCGGTGATGTCAAAGGTCTTTCCTTTTGCTAAAGATCCTAGCCTGCTATAGGAAGATCCTGGGCCGCTGCGAACAGTCAAAGGGTCTTTTTTCGTATTGATAGTCCCTTTCGTGCCGGAGACTGCGGTTACAGAAGTCTGTTTTATGTAAACGTGTTTCGAGGAAACGTAACCGTTCTTTGAACCATATCTCAGCTTGTACCACGTCACCCCGGACCGATCCTTTCCTGTTCCGGCAACAGTGAAGGTTTTTCCCTTTTTCAGGCTGCCGATCTTCGAATAATTGGTGCCTGGACCAGAGCGTACATACAGCGAACTTGCAGTGATCTGGCCGGTTTCACCCGTTCCATAAGCATAACCGTCACGCTGCAGAGAAAGTACTGTAAACGCCGCGGAAAACATTATTACAGCCAGTATGATCGTAAAAATCCTGAAAATCTGTGCATTTTTATTAGTTGACATAATCCTCTCCTTGTTTACCCTGTTTTTCTATAATAAATAATGTGAATTTTAGTCGAATTTTATGTCTTATTATACCGCATAAACGTTGGAATGTCAATGTTTATAGCGTTTTATGTATAAATAAAATCAGCATAATTAATATGCTGATTTTACAAAAAAACAAAAATTATCTATATTGTTTCACCATCGAGTGTACGATCGGCAAACCTTTTTGCGCCAGCACCTTTGCAGCCGACTCCCCATCGGCAGGATCTAACAAAACCGCGAAGCTGCATCCGCTTTGCAGTATCACCGGTGACTTGACGACCCGCGCAGGAATACCGTACTGCTGCAGAACATCCGCCGCTCGCTCCGTCGCATAGTATCCGGCAAAAAACAAGTAATAATAGTTACCGCTCACAGGGATTCCTCCCCTCCTGGATTCATACGAGATTCTTTATCATGCGTATGTAAAGGGTCATGAATCCGGCTTTTTCAGCATCTCGGTCGGACACCAGCGGATAGGATGCGATTTTCTTGTTCCCGTCATAGATGTGGATCATCCCTACTTTCTCGCCTTTTTTCACCGGGCATGCCACTGACTTATCGATGGAGATTTTTTTAGTGATGTTCGCTTTTTTTCCTTTTTTCACTGTCGCTGCGATAGTCTCTTCCGGCACGGCCGCTACTTCCTGCTGATCGGATTTTGGCAGGGTGATAGTCCGCAGCTTCTGGCCTTTTTTCGCTACAGGTACCGTTTCATATGATGCAAAGCCGTGGTCGAGGAGTCTAGCCGTCTCTGCGAACCGCACCTTGCTGTCTTTGCAGCCGAGTACGACTGCGATCATTCTGGTAGAATCACGCTGAGCCGCTTCCGCCAGGCAGTAGCCTGCATCCTGGGTAAATCCGGTCTTGCCGCCGATGGCTCCCTTGTATGTCCGGATCATCTTATTGGTGTTGGTCAGGGTAAAGTCCTTTTCCTTCCCCGGCAGTCCCACCTTGATATCCTCCTGCCATGCGGTGAACCAGTCGCGGGCGAATTCGTAAGTCATCAGCTGCCGGCATATCATCCCTATATCATATGCACAAGAATAATGTTTTGCCACAGGAAGCCCGTTGGTGTTGACAAAATGGCTGTTTTTCAAGCCCATTTCAGCCGCCTTGGCGTTCATATCGTCCACGAACTCCTCTACGCTGCCCGACAGATGCTCCGCTAAAGCCACAGCTCCATCGTTGGCGCTGGCCATGATCACGCCTTTTAACAGTTCCTCCACCGTATGCTGCTCCCCTGGCTCCAGGTACATCTGGCTTCCGCCCATGGAGGCTGCGTTCTCTGAGATGGTCACCTTGTCGTTCGTGGCGATCTTTCCCTTGTCGCAGGCATCCAGCAATAAAAGCAGCGTCATCACTTTGGTGACCGATGCTGGCGGCAGGTGTTTTTTCGCGTTTTGTGCAAAGAGTACCCGTCCGCTGTTTCCGTCGATGAGCACAGCGGCTTTCGCATCGATTTTCATGCCGCCTTCGGTGGACGCTTTTTGCGAGCCTTCGGCACCAGCCTTTGCAGAAGTCTGCTGCGCATCCCCACCTATGATCTGCAAAGACCGCTTCTGCGGATGAAATTTCTCCACTCCTAAAAATCCCCCGCCTGCCAGCACCGCGACCGCAGCAGCCGTGCATAAAATCTTCTCCCATACCTTCCGTTTTTTCTTCACAAAAAAACCTCCCTTCCCCTTTCAATGTATGCGGGGCGGGAGGGAAAAAGACGAGGTTTGAGGATCGAGGCGGGAGAGGTTCTGTGAAAAAAGACTGCCGCCTCAGCAACAGTCTCTTACTCTAAGCTATTTCCTCTCTCCAATAAACGCTGCAATATTATCAAACTCGATGATGGCTCGCTTGATCATGGATTCCTTCGTTGCGAAAGCAACGTGCGGTGTCACCACGGTGTGCGGCGTGTGAAGCAGCGGATCCGCCGGATCAAGCGGCGGTTCTGCATCGAACACATCGATTCCGGCACCTGCGATTTTTCCGGACTGCAAAGCGTCCACCAGTGCTTTCGTATCTGCCACCGGGCCGCGGGCTGTATTGATAAGGATCGCCGACGGCTTCATCAGTGCCAGCTCCTTTTCACCGATGATTCCCTTCGTTTCCGGCATCAAAGGTACGTGGAGAGAAACGATATCGGATTTTTCCAGCAGCTCTTCCAGAGCTACATAATCCACATCCTTGACCTTGCCCGGTGTCCGATTGTATGCCAGAACGTTCATGTGGAATGCCTTGGCCAGCTCGATGACTCTGGCTCCGATGGCTCCTGTTCCTACCACACCGATGGTCTTGCCTTCCAGCTCAAATCCCACCAGACCGTCTTTCGTGCCGCCTACTCTGGCCGCTTCGTCGCACGGTAAAATATTCCGGTACACGTCCAGCATCAGCCCGAAAGTCAGCTCCGCTACGGCGGTCGTCGCATATCCGGCGCAGTTCTGGACTTTGATGCCGCGTTCTTCGCAGTAAGCCAGATCCACGTGATCCAGACCTGTAAAGGCTACTGCCAGCATCTTCAGGTTCTCGCACTGTTCCAGCACCTCCCGCGGGAACGGCAGATTGCCCAGGGCAATGATATCCGCGTCTTTGCCTCGCTCGCCAAGCTCTTTCACATCCGTCGTGCGTGTATCATAGCAGACAATTTCATGCTCTTGCCCAACAGCCGCCCGCGCGATTTCAAGGAAACGCTTTTCCTCTACCGCCAGCGGCTCGATCACTACGATTTTCATAATCTCTTCCTCCGTATTTCAAACCTTTAGTCTTCCAGCAAAGTGATTTCAATATCCTGTGCCCCATCGTACAGTACCTTGCGGCCGAAATCATACAGATCGTCCAGTCCCTCGATAATGGTCAGGAAATGATTCCCCGAAAGCTGTCCGTGCTGGCTGGCAAACATACATCTGCCGTAGGACATGATGATTTCCATTTCGCTGATGCCGCCTGGATACAGGAGCATCTCTCCCTTTGCAGGATGAGACGTATGGTTTTCGTAATCCAGACCCGTCCGCAGATCGCCGTATGGGATCCAGATGCCTTCACCGCTCCAGCGCACGTGGATGAACTGACTCTTCAGCGGCAGCATATTTTCAAATACGCGACACGTTTCCGGCGCTTCCTCTGTCAAAAGCTTTCCAACAAAACGAAATTCACCTGATTTGATTTCAACTTTTTTCATGATGAGATCCTCCTTAACTACTTAACTGTAAGAAAAATACTTTCTAACAGTTCAAGTATACTTTAGATGCTGGATCTGTGCAAGGTGCAATCTTTTACTGCTTACTCCACCAGCCCCTTCTCGTGCATCCGACGCGCCAGGTAGACGAACGGAGTGTCGGCGATACTGGTCACAATAAAGATCACGTAACTAGAAAGAGCGATGCTGATCAGCGTCGGGATCTCGTACATGCCCCAGAATGCCCCGAAGGTATAGAGGATCGTGTTGAGCAGCTGGGAAATCATCGTCGATCCGTTGTTTCTCAGCCACAGTGCCCGCCGGGAATCACCGTGAAAGCGCTTCTTCGTCAGCGCCCACCACTTATGATACGCCCATACGTCGAACCGCTGGCAGATCGCGTACACCAGAACACTCACCAGCATCAGCCGCGGTGTATTGGAGAAGATCTCACGGATCGCCGGCTGCGCCCAGTCGCTTGCTGCCGGATGATACAGCAGCCAGGACTGGGAAACGATGATGAAAAACACCGAGGTGAATATCCCGATGTTGACCGCTTTCTTGGCCGCTTTTTTCCCCTCGATCTCACTGATGATATCCGTCACCAGGAAGGTGGATGCAAACAGGATATTTCCTAGCGTCTGCTCCATGCCGAAGGCTTTCACCATGATCAGCACCTCGATGTTGGCGGTGATAGTCGCGATGGCCGTAAAGCAGTACAGCCCGCTCTTGCCAAACAGCCGGTACGCCAGCAGCACGCATCCGTAGATCACAAATAAACTTGCCACTAATAATATCTCATTCATCTCATTTTCCTCCTACTCCAAAATCCGTATTTTCCAGCAAAATATCTACTCGCAGATCATCCTTGTATATCTCGTAAAAATTGTCGACAAACATCTTGATCACCTGCGGATCCGGTTGGATCTGCGACGTGTTCTCCACCATGATGTTGATGCAGATCCGTTCGAAATACCGAAGCCCTGTCTCGATGTCATATCGCATGGACTGCGCCGTCTGCCCCGTTACGCCAAACAAAAGGCAAACCTCATCCGCCACCTTTGCAGCATCCTGCGGCGTGACACCTTCCATACCCTTGTCGAACACCTCTCTTCGGAAAGCGTCGTCAAACGTCTCCACGCCCATTTTTATTTTTATCGTGATCCCTTTTTCTGCAAAGTGCTCCCGCCACTTTTTCACATGCTCCCGGTACATCCAGTGGATCTCAAAGCGCAGCTGAGTGATGTGTTTTTCCAGACACACCCGCTCGATCCTTGCCATAGTTTCTTCCGAAAGCTCCAGGAAACTGCCCGAATTGATGACTTCCAGGCTGTGATACTGCCCTGTCACATGGCTGAGTGCCTCTTTATTGATGCGGTCATTTGCCGCCTGGTCCCGCGAAGAATCCAGATGATAGTCACAAAAACGACACCTTAAAAAACGGCAGCCGCTGCCTCGCAGCATGACGATCTCCCGCGGATTTTTCTCCGTGATCACGCTGTAGCGAACCGGATTTTCCATCTGTCCCATACGTCGTCCTTTCTCTCTATTGGTATGGCGACCACCTATGTTTTCTTTGTGCAAAGCAAGGGAAAAGCGTTTTCAAAACGCCGAAAGAACCAGGATCTGCGGAAGTGTCTTTGCAGAAAACCGGTAAGCACCGGCAAAAGGAACTGCAGACCCGCAGAAAAGCCGAAAAAAAGAGACGCCCGCAAGGCTGACCCCGGGAACATCTCTTAGATCTCAAAAAATATTCGAAATAAAATCCCTAGTTTTGTTTATAGACAGGATGGTCACGAACTGTCTTTCTCTTACCTGATGTACTTTAGCAGATTTTCATAAGGATTGCAAGAGGAAAACAAAATTATGTCAGTATTTATAAAAACAAAAGTGCTCTGAATGCAGAACACTTTTTGATTTTCTGTAGGTTTTGTTCCTATTTCGGAACAGTCTTTAGATGTTCCCAAAGTACACTACTTGTCCCCCTCGATTTCAAATCTCTTAAACAGTGCTTCCCGTGCGCTGTTTTCCAGAGTGTCATCCAACGGCTGCAGATCCGACATCTGAAATCCGGGATCTTTTTTCTGCAAAGCTTTCGCGATCACAAAATCAGCGATCTTCGGGTTTTTCGGCAGAAGCGGTCCATGAAGATACGTTCCCAGGACCTTCCCGTCATAAAAGCCTTCCCAGCCTGCATCAAAGCTGTTGCCGCATCCGTAAAGCACCTTCCCCAGAGGGTGATCCACTCCGACAGTCTGCCCGCCATGGTTTTCAAAACCCACCATTTTTGTGTGGAGATCATCAAGCTGCGCTTCGATAACGATATTTCCGATACAGCGACTTCCCTCAGCTCCGGTTTCCGTGCGGTAATCATAAAATCCCAGACACTCGATTTTGCTGCCGTCCGCCGCCACATAATACTTGCCAAACATCTGATAACCGCCGCAGATCAGCAGCACGAACGTTTTCTCATCGATAGCCTTTGCAATATTCTCTTTGCGACTCAAAAGATCCGGGATCAGCGAAAGCTGCTCTTTATCGGCCCCGCCGCCAAAAAACAGCAGATCGTAAGACGACAGATCTTTCTCTTCTCCGATCCCGCAGGTATCCAGCTCAAACGGGATGCCTCGATCTTTGCAGCGTTTGCTCAAGACCAGCATGTTTCCCTTGTCCCCGTATAGATCCATGATGTCATGGTACATCCAGCATACTCTCACAGTCCCATCTCCTTTACGATCGTATTTCGCGTCGGCAGCAGCGCCGTGTACGTGGCAACAGCGTATACGTGCGGAGCCTGCAAAGCCTCATGCACAGCTGTTTCCATCGATTCTTCGGGGCGGATCTTTCCGGTAAAACCGCCGTAATAGATCCGAAGCGCCATATCCCAGGCGCGCGTTCCCGTGCAGATGATCTCCTCCGTGGAATCATCCATGAGTTTTTCAAAGACCGTGTCGTAGATCCAGCTGATATCCCTGCCGTCCTGCGCATTGTCGTTGAGGACGATAACTATCGTCTTTTTTGCAGGATCCTTTTCGATGACCTTCATGACCTCGTTGGCACCAGTCGGATTTTTCACCAGATTGAGGATGCAGTCCCGCCCGGCCTTCTCGAACCTCTCATTTCGGCCCGCCGGTCGCTCCGCTCTCGCAAACACCTTCTCCGCCAGCTTCGGATCCACCCCGGCGGATCTGGCTGCCGCCAGCACCGCCGCGCAGTTATAAAGCGAATACAATCCATCCGATGCCATCGGGTACACATGACCATCATACCGGAATGTATGAGCATCCAGATCTATCTCGTCTGGACACACATCCAGCTTCGGCGTCGCGAAATCACAGCTGCTGCAGTGGAACTGCCCTATATGAGAATACTGATAAAAATCATATTCCAGCCGCGAGCCGCATTTCGGACAGAACTTGCCCTCTGCAGCTTCTGCGGAATGCTCCACAGTGGAAGCGTTTTTCGCCGCTCCGAAATAAATTTTACGTGCGTTTGGAGCCGCCATCGCCAGCCGGACAACGTTTGGATCGTTTCCGTTTAAGATCAAGTCTCCCTGGTAGTCCGGAAGTACGCTCTCGATGGTATCGATGATCCTCTCCATTTCCCCTGCCCGGTCCAGCTGATCGCGGAAAAAGTTGTTCACGATGATGGCCGTCACCGGTAGCGCCGGAACGATGTATTTCATGTTCAGCTCGTCCACTTCCAGGACCGCTGCATCTGCCTTCACCCGCCCTGAAAGGCTGCAGTGTGACAGCAGCGTCGATGTGATACCGACCCGCAGGTTGTCCCCTTTGCGATTGGTGACCACCTTATATCCGGCTTCCTCCATCAGGTCGGAAACCATGTTTGCCGTGCTGGTCTTGCCGTTTGTCCCGGTCACCAGGATCACCGGTCCGTCGAATTTTAAATGATTCAGACAATCCGGCGCGATCTTGATCCCCAGTCTGCCGGGCATAGATCCTCCCCGACCCATTTTCGACAGCACCCAGGAAGAGAGTCTTGTTACTAATATCGCTAATTTTTGCATCCCATACTCCTCTCTACTTGCCGTAATACTGATAAAACAGCTCCAGGTAGTCCCGTTCCACGTCCTTGAACGGCCGGAATGAAAAGTCGATTTTGATGTGCAGATCCGGCATCGGTCCATGCTGCATCTCCGCCAGGAGCGTCTCCAGATCGTGCCACAAAAGGGCGTCGTCGATTTCCTTTAGTTCTCTGATTTCCGCCGTCGTCAAATCAGAGCCCAGGAACTTTTCGAAAATCACTTTTAAGATCCCCTTTTCCTGTCTCTGATATTCCTGCATATGTTTTTTCATCGGTCTTGGTACATCCGACATATAGCATTCCGACGCATCGTGCAAAAGACACGCCAGGATCATTCGCGGCGACAGCTTTCGTGCCTGCGCCTCGTGGGCACAGTCCAAGCAGTGCTGTCCTACCGACCAGAAATTCCGCACGTGACCATTGCCCCGGCAGATCAGCGACAGCGCATGGGCGATATCCCGGATCGAGATCGCCTCCGGATCCGGATCCGCCGGATCTATGTGATTTCCTGTATATGTTGTAATGTAGTCTGACATTTTGATACTCCTTTTTAGCCATATAATAAAATTATATCGCAATCACTGCTCGCTGTAAAGTCCACGACCAGTCATTCATCCTACTACAATTACATGATACGCTCCATAAACCCATCCAGCACCAGCAGCAGATCTTTATCCAGCCGTTTTCTGCATTCTTCCTGTAACTCCTTCGGCACGCCATAATACGCTTCCGCTATACTTCCGGCTATAGCTGTCAAAGTATCGCAGTCTCCACCTAAAGATACCGCCGTGCGGATCACGTCCTCAAAAGATTCGCCTTCTAAAAATGCGGCAAAAGCTTCCGGAACAGTCTGCTGACACGACTCCACGTGATGATAATCCGGACGGATCTCATCACAGGTACGGCTCAGATCATAGTCGAACGCCGCCTCCACATACTCTCGAATATCATTCTTATCGTGTCCCTTTCTTGCCAGATATATAGCACTTGCCACCGACTCTGCACCTTTTACCCCCTCCGGGTGATCGTGGGTCACTTCCGCCGACAGCTTCGCCAGCCGCCTGGTCTCCTGCAAAGTTTCCGCCAGCCATCCCGCTGCAGAGACACGCATCGCCGAACCATTGCCGTAGCTTCCATAAGGCAGCGGATTCTCCTGCAGCAGCCAGCCTGTAAATCGTGCACCATATCCTGCGTCCGGGTATTTCCTGCCCCAGTACTGCAATCGATCCACCAGTACTTCCCGCACTACCTCATCATCTGGATCTCCTGCCGTTTCCATCAGTGCCTCCGCCACAGCAATAGTCATCACCGTATCATCCGTAAAGTGCGACTCCCCGGTAAACAGCGGAAACTCTTTCGATTTGTTCCCCTGATCGAACTCATAAGGACTTCCTATCATATCTCCTAAAATCGCTCCATACATACCGATTCGCCTCCCATTTTTTCCGTGCTCCTATTGCTCGCTAGATGCTCAAAACGTATATGACCGGCGCATCTGAAGAATCCCGGCTTGCTGATTCCTTCATCACGTAATACTGTACATTTCCATCTGCAAAGTCTCCGGCGATCATTTGCTCCAAGTCAGTTTTCGAGGCAGTAACGGCTCTCTCTTCCTGCAAATATTCCATAATTGCACCATCAGGATCAGAATTAACATATCCTCTATCAGAAGAGTTCCCAAATCCAACGGCGACAAAAATTACAACACATATTATGATGATAACGACCGCCAGCAAAACACCTTCAATCAAGTGTCGAGCGACCCTGCGTAAGCTCATCGCATCTTTTCTCCGGGATGAAAAATATTCGCAAAGCGCTGCTACAGTAAAACCAAGCAGAACGATAACCACGCAGGAAATCATAAACGGAAAAACAGCCAGAGCAATCGATGTAACAGCACATCGGTAAATCCGATATCCCACATAGGCCAGCAGAACAATTCCCGTAAGAGCCTTGATCAGCACCGCTTTCTTCGATAATTTATCCTTCATAAATTACCTCCCTTCGTGATGAGCTGCAAAGAAATCCTGAATTTCATCTCGTGCACTTTTTTCCATCATACCTTAACAGTCTCGATCATGCAAGTGAGAAAAACCCCGACAATACCTTTTCATTGATACGCTTAAGCTACTATGTCATTGTAATGAATTATCACAAAAACTGCTGTACTAATTTTAAATACAGCAGTTTTTTATAGGAGTATTTGCATAAGAAATCAACCAACTACTTTTTGTTCAAGAACATTTTATTTTATATATCCATTAAAAGAATATGCATATAAATTTCCTGTTGAAAACGAAATATAAAAGGTTTTATCTTTTGACATTCCAGACATCTGTAAAGTGGCAGTTTTCCCTGCCCCGACATTTGTGGATGCATATGTTGTTGCACCGCTTTGTGCTTTTACTTTAATTTTGTATTTCCCTGTATTTTTCACGTATATAGTATATCCTGTTTTCCCTTTAAATTTATAATTTGTGTATAAAGTTTGATGAGCTGAACTCCCACTAAAATGGTATATTCCACTTCTAGACACATCATAAATTTTTGACGGTTTTGATGTACTATTGGGAGAAACAACATTTTCATCATCAGGACAACTATATGATACTCCTTCATTGTTCTGTTCCAGTACAATATTCTCATCATTTTCAGATGCATTGACAGATATTGTTTGAAAACATAACATTGGTATGCAAAGCAATACAGTGATAACAGGCATCAAAATTATTTTTTTCATTACATTTATCATTATTCAACCACCTTTCTTTCTAATAAATATACAAATACTCTTACAATCAATAAACAAAAAATTTCGCCAGCAGCCACAACAACACAATATGCGTTGGATAGAATACATAAAAGAAGTATTTACACTGCATGCCACGTTTTCCATTAAATTTTAATAAAATCGGGATTGCAAAAACCATCATCCATTGATACTGTTCCAGAAAAATACTGCCGCCTGTCGATGCTGGATCAATGCCGAAAGCCGTCCCCGATAAATACTCCATGCCCTCTGACAAAGCCTGTCCAAGCAATGCACAAATCCGACCAATTCGATAGAATCCGGACGAGATCGCTGCCGTTGCTGTGAATCCATTCAGTAACACCGCCAAAACAGAATACGAAATCGCCATTTGCTTCGGACGATCTTTATATACGTATAAAATAACTCCAAGAATAATATATGGAATTCCGCCTTCCGCACAAAATATATTCCCTAAAAGCGCCGGCAATACATATACCGAAAATCTCTCTCCAAATTCACTGTACGAAGTTTGAGCCAAAACACCGCACAAAATAAATACAACAATCTGATACGCCAGAAAATATATCAGATATTTTTTTTCAAAAGTTTATTATCCCTATATTTTTCACAAATACTCAATATAAGACAAATCAAAAAAAGCGTTCGTAAAAAATTCATTTCTATTTGAGACCATGCCTGAATCAGCGCCATTAAAACACTTGAAACATAGAGCCGCCCCAGGTATCTTTTTTTCGATTTTGTGTGCAGAACACCATTTACCACACAGAAAATAAAAATGGGAGCCGCAATCCTTCCGATCCAATGAAACACCACCGGACACTCTGGGAAAAAATAAGCAATATGATCCACTACCATTGCAATCATAGCTACAATTTTTAATTGAAATGTGCTCATCCTTACCTCCATTATCATATATGGTCCTAGTTATATTTCTATGTGTTTCAATTCTTTTGAAAGTCTATATACGAACGCTTACCTAAATATCTTATGTTTTAGTTTAGTATGTTTTCTTTGCAGATGTTTTCGAAACAGTTTCTTGCTTCACACCATTCTTATAACATGTTAAGGTTGCTTTCATATAATACGTCCCTTTTGATGGTAATTGGTAGGTTTCCGAAAAATAATAATTATTTCCGCTTTTCTTTAAGTTTTGGTTATAAGTTTTTACTGTTTTTCCTGCACTATTAATAATTTTAAAATTCCCCTTTACCGAAGTGATTGCTGTTGTCGTTTTAGGAGTCACTTGGCTTGAACAAATCGCTTTACCCGTTTGAATTGTAAATCCAATTTTTACAATTTGTGCCGAAACATAATACGGTTGCATTTCTTCTAAGTTGTCACTACCCATTCCTGATTCTAAATCGATTTCATTGTTTTCCACAGCATACGCACTATTTGTGTATGCCATTAACATCATTATTAAGGCAACTACAGATATTACTATTCTTTTCATAAAAAACCTCCTATTATTTCGCTTTTACTATATAAACGAAACAAAGGAGGTGTTTTGTGACATATTTCAAAAAATTTAATTTATTTTAAACTTTGACCAATTTTAATCATTTCTTTCTTTCCTATCGTAGAGGTTATCTCAATCAATACCTCATCATTTTGCCAAACCAAAGTATATAAGTTATTTCCAGATTCTTGGTCTGACGAGAAAAAATAACCTTCATAAATTCCCACATAGCACTTTTCATATTCAGTCGTCTCATTATCCGCCGACTCTTGAAAATCTTCTCCAAATTCTTCTGAAATTGTAATACAATCCTTTTTGTTATCATTCTCATAAATAATTATTTGAGCAGTCCCAAAATGTTCTTCTGATGTTTTTTCATAGCCTGATAACATATATGTTGGATACATAACATGTTTTTGTTTTGAAGGGACTAAATTCACATACCCTTCTTGCTTCTCAAAAATAAATCCAAACAGTTTTGTTCTAAAAGCATCTGAGGTTGCTGTAGTAACAGCCATTATCCCAATAAAAGCACAAATTACTATTACTGAAACTTTCATAATTGATTTATATCGATTCTTCTTTTTCTTTACATGTAAGGTATTACGTTTCTCATATTCTTGATTCATTTCACGAAACCTCATTTCTGAAATTTCGTTTCCTAATAATTCAAGTAATTCATCCACATTCTTATTATTTTCACTCATAACATCACCTCGCTACACCCATTAACTTTTCTAATTTTTTTCTTATTCTTGAAGTCCTTTTTCTCACAGCATCCTCGGACATATCTAAAATGACTCCAATTTCTTTGTATGTAAAATCATCACCATATTTAAGACTAATAATATCAAGTTCTATTTCCTCTAATTGGTCTAAATACTCATCAAATAAATCTCCAAATTTATACTTTGCATTAACATCAATACAATCTTTAAAACTTGTTAAATTCCCTATTTCTTCAATATTATCTACAGTAATGCACTTACTAATTTCATGTTTTCTTTTTCTATAAAAATCTAATGCAGTATTTTTAGTAATTGTATATACAAAATTCGCACATTTTCTAGAATAAATATTATCAATCATTTTAATATGTTTTATAATCTTTATCATAGATTCCGATACAGCATCTTCCACATATAAATCATCTTTTAAAATATCTTTTGAAATTTTTTTCATTACATCATTATAACGTTTAAATAACTCCGTAATTAAATGTGATGTTGGCTCTTGATTTTGTGAATTCATAACACTCCTCAATTAAATTAAAATACAATTTTTCTTCATCATACCTCAACTATCTCATTCATGCAAGCAAGAAAAGCCCAAAACCCATTTCAGTCAGTTGACCTTCCTTGGATGACTGATACTGACTGAAACCATCATCTCAAGACACGTTAAAGTTCACAGCCAGACAATCGTGTTCCGGATTTCCGTCAGTTAATCCCCCTAATCATCGCCGGACTGACTGAAACGTCATCCAGTATTTGTAAACCAATATGATTTCCTGCCCATCCACAGCTAATCACAAAATGTTTTCAGTCAGTCTTGACTTTCAATAGCATCCAAACTGACTGAAATCAATTTTCGTGTGCCCGCTCATGGCTATAGAGAACCTGTTTGCGACTTCCACACAAAAAAACGATCGCTTTTCCCACAACTTCCAGGCGATCGTTTTATAAAAGGTTAATTATTTTTCATTTTTTAATGTCGGCCGCTTTTCTGCCAGCGCTCTCATGCAGGCAATCACACTCCAAGCATTCTCTCTCCACCTACCCTCTCAGTACGCCTTCCTTCATGGCTGCCACATATTCCTTTACGTGTGGCACACAGTCTGTTCCGTACTTTTCGCAGAGTTTGACGATAGCGGATCCGACGATGGCTCCGTCGGATTTTGCAGCCATTTCACCGGCCTGCTGCGGTGTCGAGATTCCAAAGCCTACGGCACACGGAATATCCTTCGCAGCCTTCACCAGCTTTACCATAGCACCGATATCCGTTGTGATGGCAGATCGCATTCCTGTGACACCAAGAGATGAAACACAGTACACGAATCCTTCCGCTTCCTTTGCAATGCGCGTGATCCGCTCATGAGACGTAGGCGCGATGAGTGATATCAGGTCTAAGCCGTAAGCTTTGCAGATGCCATCGAATTCCTTCTTTTCTTCAAAGGGCACGTCCGGCAGGATCAGTCCGTTCATACCGATATCGGCAGCTTTTGCGATAAAACGCTCCGTACCATAAGAATAGACCACGTTAGCATAAGTCATGAACACCATTGGAATATCTGTCTTCTGGCGGATCCGCACCACCATATCAAAGATCTTGTCCGTCGTCACACCGCCTGAAAGTGCCCGCACATTGGCCGCCTGTATCACCGGACCCTCTGCAGTCGGATCCGAAAACGGGATACCCAGTTCGATCAGATCTGCCCCGGCTTCCGCCATGGCGTAAACCAGCTGCTCCGTTACGTCCAACGATGGATCCCCGCAGGTAACGAAAGGAATGAATGCCTTTCCATCAGCAAATGCTTCTGCTATTTTCTTATTCATAGATATCCTCCCCTCTGTAACGTGCGATAGCGGCGCAGTCTTTATCGCCGCGTCCCGAAATGGTGATGACAACGATCTGATCCTTGTCCATCTGCGGCACGATCTTGCGTGCATGAGCGACTGCGTGAGCGCTTTCGATGGCCGGTATGATTCCCTCGATCCGCGAAAGATATTCAAACGCATCGACTGCTTCATCATCTGTGACCGGCACATACTGAGCTCTTCCTGTATCATATAAATTGGCGTGCTCCGGTCCGATACCCGGATAATCCAGCCCTGCCGAAATGGAGTAGACCGGTGCGATCTGGCCATACTCATCCTGACAGAAATAAGACTTCATACCGTGGAAGATCCCTAGCCGTCCTGTCGCTATGGTCGCCGCCGTTTCAGCTGTGTTGATCCCGCGGCCTGCCGCTTCGCATCCGATGAGCTGCACGTCTTTGTCATCTATAAAGTTATAAAAAGTTCCAATAGCGTTGGATCCGCCTCCAACACACGCCAGCACCGCATCCGGCAGCCTTCCTTCCTTTTCCAACATCTGTGCCTTGATTTCCCTGGAAATCACCGCCTGAAAATCACGCACGATAGTCGGGAACGGATGAGGTCCCATGACGGAACCCAGCACATAATGAGTATCCTCGATCCGGCTTGTCCACTCTCTCATGGTCTCGGAAACCGCATCCTTCAGCGTAGCCGTCCCGGAAGTGACCGCATGGACCTTTGCACCTAAAAGACGCATCCGGTACACGTTCAAAGCCTGACGTTCCGTATCCTCCTTACCCATGAACACTTCGCACTCCATTCCCATGAGAGCTGCCGCTGTCGCTGTCGCCACGCCGTGCTGTCCTGCTCCGGTCTCTGCGATAACACGAGTCTTGCCCATCTTTTTGGCCAAAAGCACCTGCCCCAGTACGTTGTTGATTTTGTGAGACCCTGTGTGATTGAGATCCTCGCGTTTCAGATACACCTTGGCACCGCCCAGGTCCTCCGTCATGTGCGCCGCGTAATACAGCCGCGACGGACGTCCAGCGTACTCGTTCAAAAGTTCCTCAAGCTCTTTGTTAAATTCAGGATCATCCTTATATTTCAAATATGCCTCTTCCAGTTCCAGTACCGCGTTCATCAATGTTTCCGGGATATACTGGCCACCGTGGACACCAAATCTTCCATCTGTCATATTGTTCCTCCTGTTCCTCATTCCCTATTTTAACTGTTCGAAGCTGCGAACGATATTTACTGCTTCTAAGATCTTGTCCCTGTCCTTGAGCCCGCTGATCTCCAGACTGCTGGAAAGATCCACCGCCCACGGAGAAAGCCGCTCGATGGCTTCCGCCAGGTTGTCCGTGCCCAGACCTCCCGCCAGCAGGAACGGTCTTGTAAAGCCTTCGGCCAGGCTCCAGTCAAAGGTTTTTCCCGTTCCGCCGCTGCCCTGATCCAGCAGAACATAATCGGCACTGCTTTCCGCCGCTCGCTGCAGATCTTCCGCAGTCTGTACGGAAAAAGCCTGGATCACCGGAATATCGCCACCAATCAGCCTCCGAAGCCTTCTGATATATTCCTCATCTTCCTGGCCATGCAGCTGGATCGCCCGTATCACACCGGACTCTGCTAGCTCTGCCGGCAGCTTCACAGGTGCATTGACGAACACTCCCACCGGGATGATCTCAGGATCCAGCTGTGCAGTCAATTCCGCTAAAAGTTCACGGCTTACACACCGGGAACTTCTCGGAAACTCCACTATGAATCCGCAAAAATCCGGTTTTGCCAGATTCACCCACTCGATATCTTCCGGCCGTTTCAGCCCGCAGACTTTTATCCTGGTATTTTGCCCCGCAAGGCGTTGCGCATCCTGCCTCAAGTCACATAAATTACTCATTTTAGTGCTTCTCCATTCAGCGTTTCCAGTGCTTTTTTCTTATCGTCGCTTCTCATAAGCGTCTCGCCGATCAGCACTGCATCCACTTCGTTTTCATAGAGTTTTCGTATGTCCTCGCTAGTCTTAATGCCGCTTTCTGATACAAAAAGTACCTCTTTTGGCGCTAGCTCCCGCAGCCGGATACTGTTTCTCACATCCACCTCAAACGTCTTCAGATCCCGGTTGTTGACCCCGATGATCTGCGCGCCCGCATTCAGTGCCCGCGCCACTTCCTCGGCATCGTGCGCTTCCACCAGAGCATCCAGGCCCAGCGAGTCCGCAAGCTTCAGATATTCAACAAGCTGCTCATCATCCAGTATGGCACAGATCAGTAAAATCGCCGCCGCTCCCAAAAGCTTTGCCTGGTAGATCATGTACGAGTTTACCGTAAAATCCTTACGTAAAACAGGTATGGAGATCGTCTCCGCAATCTCCCGCAAATAATCATCCGAGCCTTTGAAATAATACGGCTCCGTCAGACACGAAACAGCCGCCGCTCCCGCCAGTTCATACTCCTTGGCGATCTTCACATACGGGAACTCCTTTGCGATCAGCCCTTTAGACGGCGACGCTTTCTTCACCTCACAGATATAAGACATGCCTTCTTTCTGCAAAGCTCGATAAAACCTATATCTCCCCGGCCTTCCGCCGGCCTCGGCAGAGTTCTTTGCAGAAGACTCTCCAGCCTCCTCCTGCAAAGGCTTCAGCGGCAGATTGACGCCCTGAGCAAGCTCTTTTTCCCACAAGGCTTCTGCCTCTTTACGAAGCTGTGCCAGAGGCTTTACAGCCTCTTCCTCCGCTATCCGCACTCTGGTCCTTTCTGCGATTTCTTCTAATATATTCATCTTGCTACCTTAAACTTTCTGCAATGAATTCTTCCAGTTTCTTGGCTGCCGCACCACTGTCGATCAGTTTTTCTGCCATGCGGACGCCAGCTTCGATCGTATCCGTTTTACCGGTGATATAGAGGGCTGCGCCTGCATTGAGGCAGACGGCCTGGCGTTTTGCACCCTGTTCTTCGCCCGACAGGATCGCTCTCGTGATCTCCGCATTTTCCTCAGGCGAACCACCCATCAGTTCCTTCTTATCACATCTCTTGTATCCGAACTGCTCCGGCGTCAGTTCATAAGACTGGAACCAGCCGTCTCGGATCTCACAGACGGAGGTCGGTGCGCACATGGAGATCTCGTCCAGGCTGTCCTGCTCGTATACCACCATGCCGCGATCTACCCCCAGCTTGGCCATGACCTGTGCCAGCGGTTCTACCAGTTCTTCATCGTAAACACCCATCAGTTCCATGTTGGCACCTGCCGGATTGCTCAGCGGTCCCAGAATGTTGAAAACTGTCCGGATGCCCAGTTCCTTTCGGATCGGTGCCACGTACTTCATGGCTACGTGATAATTCTGAGCGAACAGGAAGCAGATGTTGCTCTTTTTCAGGATCTCCGCGCTTCGTTCCGGTGCGATAGTGATGTTGACTCCCAGTGCTTCCAGCACGTCGGCTGCGCCGGATTTAGAAGAAGCAGCTCTGTTTCCGTGTTTTGCCACCGGCACCCCGCCTGCTGCGATGACCAGCGAAGCCGTTGTGGAAATGTTGAAGGAATTGGATCCGTCGCCGCCTGTTCCCACGATTTCCAGCACGTCCATATCGTGAAGCAGCTTGATGCAGTGTGCACGCATACCTGCCGCTGATGCCGTGATCTCATCAATGGTTTCTCCCTTCATGGCCAGTGCCGTCAAGTAAGCTGACATCTGTACCGGACTTGCTTCTCCGCTCATGATCTCATCCATGACTGTCTCTGCCATTTCATACGTTAAATCTTCTTTTTTCGAAAGTTTGATAATAGCCTCTTTAATCATTCCTCACTACCTCCATAAAATTTTCTATCATTTTTTTACCGTCCGGCGTCATGACTGATTCCGGGTGAAACTGTACGCCGAAAACGGGATATTCTCTGTGCTCTAAAGCCATGATCTCGCCGTCATCCGACTCCGCCGTGACTTTCAATGCTTCCGGGAAATCCTCCGCGCGCGCCGCCAGCGAGTGATAACGAGCCGCCTTGAATTCCGGTCCCAGACCGCGGAACAACGAACTGATGCCTCCCTGATATACCTTGCTCTGCTTGCCGTGCATCAGCTCCTTTGCATAAGAAACCGTACCGCCGAATGCCTCACAGATCGCCTGATGTCCCAGACACACGCCGAAGATCGGCAGCTTGCCGGTGAAGTACTTGATGGCCTCGATACAGACCCCCGCGTCCTCCGGTTTTCCCGGACCCGGTGAGAGGATGATAGCTTCCGGCTTCATAGCTTCGATTTCCTCGATGGTGTGCGCATCATTTCGGATCACTTTGATGTCAGGCTCTACCGATCCGATGAGCTGATACAGGTTATAAGAAAAACTGTCGTAGTTGTCGATGAGCAAAATCATTTTAATACCTCCTCTGCTTCCCGGATGGCCTGGATCACAGCCTTGGCCTTGTTGGCACATTCTTCGAATTCTTTTTCCGGTACGCTGTCAGCTACGATCCCCGCACCGGACCGGATGCAGATCGTCCCGTTCTTTTTATATACCAGGCGGATGGCGATGCAGGTGTCCAGATTTCCTGCAAAGTCCAGGTAGCCGATGGCTCCGCCGTACACGCCTCGCTTGTTGTTTTCCAGCTGGTCGATGATCTGGCACGCTCTGAACTTCGGTGCTCCCGAAAGAGTCCCTGCCGGCAGGATCGCGTCTACCGCATCCACAGCATCCTTGTCTTCACGAATCGTTCCGGTCACGGTGGATCCTATGTGCATCACGTGGGAGAATCGCTCGATCTCCATGTATTTCTCTACTTTTACGGTTCCGATCCGGCTGATCTTGCCGATATCGTTTCGGCCTAGATCCACCAGCATGTTGTGCTCCGCAAGCTCTTTTTCATCCTGCAAAAGATCTTCCTCCAGGGCTTTGTCCTCGTCCGGCGTTTTGCCTCGCGGACGTGTTCCCGCCAGCGGGAACGTGCTCAGCTTGTTGTTGTCCAGCTTTGCCAGCGTTTCCGGCGATGCTCCCGAAAACTCGATGTCGTCGCTGGAAAAGTAAAACATGTACGGCGACGGATTTGCTGCCCGGAGCACCCGATATGTATCGAACAGACTGCCCTCTGCTTCCGCCTTCATCGGGTCAGAGAGGACTACCTGGAAAATATCTCCCTCACGGATGTACTGTTTGGCTTTTTCCACCATGTTACAGTATTGTTCTTTCGGGAAGACCGGCTCGATCTCTGTTTTCAGCTGCAAAGTCGGGAAGTTTTCTTTTTCCCCTTCGCGGATCAGCTTCGCCATGTCTTCTAAAGTCTCTTCCGCTTTTTGATAGGAACCTTCGATGTCCTCTGTCATGACTCCCGTGATCAGCATGATCTTCTGACGATAATGATCGAAAGCGATGACTTCGTTGAAGAGCATCAGATCCATGTCCCGGAAATCCTGCTGCCCTTCGCTGGTCAGTTTCAGCTTTGGCTCGCTGTATTTGATGTAATCGTAGGAGAAGTAGCCTACCAGACCGCCGGTAAAGGTCGGCATTTTTTCCATCACCGGACTTTTATATCTGGCCAGGACCTCACGTAGTGTGTCTCCCGGATGATCCACGTGTTTTGTCGTCACCGTCTCAGTGCCGTCTCCCAGGTTTTCCCGGATGGTCACCTCACCGTCAAGGCAGGTGATTTCCATGGTCGGATCATATCCCAGGAAGGAATACCGGCCCCATGCTTCTTCCTGACTGGCGCTCTCCAGCAGGTAGCAGTGTCTGCTGGCTTTTCTTAAAATCCGCATCACCTCGACTGGCGTATACGTATCGGAAAGGATCTCGCAACACACCGGCACACGCTTGTACGCCCCACCCGCTGCGATCTGTTTTACTGTCTGCAAATCTGGATACATGTTGTTTACCTCCTGTAGTTCTGGTATGGAGATCCGGCAGGCGGCTCATAAAAAAACGTCCCTGCCAGATATATCTATCTGTCAAGGACGAGTTAATGTTCCCGCGTTGCCACCTTGTTTCATGGATCTCTCCATGCTCTCTGTGAAATACTATCATATTCCCGGCAACTGACGTATGCCCTCACGTCGCAGAATACTTGGTGCGGATCAAAATCCCGGCACGGTTCACTGCGCCCTCAGCGGTCCATTTGGCAATCTGCATCTCCACCCGGATCCCACCATCCCGAGCTCTCTGTGGGCGCATCTACTGCTTTGATCTCCGCCTCAACGGTTTGTATTATTCTTGATTTATTAACAAAAATACCACACTTTTTTGGTGATGTCAACAAAAAGAATGTAAAGCTTGCGTAAAATGAATCGTAGAGCTTTATCTTCTCCGTCTTACCTGCTTTTTCTTGCCTGATTTGCCGGCCTTATCGGCTTTTTTCTGCGGCTTTTTTCTGCTCCGCTGATGCAGACTGCTGGCCTGAGCAGTCTTCTTTTTCTGCTGTTTTATCGCCCAGTTGTTCTGCAGGACTGACAGCATTTCTGCTTCTGTCTCAGCTTCTGTCTCATTGACCTCATCAGAAGCATCCTCCTGAAACTCCTCTCTGCGGCCTTCCAGCTCTGCGCGAAGTGCTTCCAGATCATCCAGCAGCTTGATGTTCTGCGGACTTTCTGCCGTCTCAGCGCCATATTCTTCCGCATCCGTTTCTTCCGGCTCCATCATTTCCGCCTCGTTTATTTCCTCATCCAGCCACTGATCGATAGGATCCGGTCCCAGTTCTTCTTCCGGCCAGGCTTCCTCGATGACGGATGGTTCCTCTTCCTTCTTTCGCTTGGAAAACAGCCCCAGCATCCAGCAGGCAAGCACAATAAACAATGCCGAAAGCACGGCTGATCCGATCAGGTATGGCATATTCAGTTCATGTTCATCGCTCTTCAAATCAGCCTTGGAAAGGCTTCCTTCCCGCACGCACTCGATTCCCCGGATCTCCTCCAGAGTCTTGCCGTTCTGATTGCCTACCAGAGTCAGTTCCTTACGATCCGGAATATAGGAATACTGATACCGCTTCGTATCCGATTCGTAGACATACTTCCCTTTGACAGTCAGATCGCCCAGTTCTGAATTTCGAAATTCAGTGTAGCCCTTGGTTAATTTGATATCTTTGAGAAAATCTTTAGACAGCTTGAATTCTCCCAGCGTAGCTTTCCCGAAATAAGCTGCGGATCCATCTTCCTCTTCTGTCCATTTCCCATTATCTCCTAACGTCTCCATTCTTCGTTCTACATAAGCAGACTCAAACGTCAGATCCAGCTGCGTATCATGTGCACCCTTGGCAGTGTGCAGCTTGCCTCTCACGATGACAGGTTTGCCTTCATTGTCTTTATCTACTTTACCGTTTTGCAGGAAAACAGCTTTCTCGATCTGTTCCATGGTCTTCGTCGTGTGACCGTCCTCGCGGGACATGGCCGTCGAAAAGCCGTGAAGGCATACAAGCGCTGCGATAACAAAGATGATTCCGAGTATTTTTTTGCGATTCATGATCTATTCCTTCCGTATATTTTCTACTGCATATTCTCTACTGCTTACGGTTATTCTCCAATTTGCTTTCTCTATTATAAATGCTCCCGTCGTGAATAGCAATGTGATTCTGGTATTTCACGCCGTCAAAAAAGCACAAAAAATAATAATACCAGTCCTTCCGTCGAAACACTTCCTTTTCCCAAAGCTTTCATCTTCTGACCTCTGATGCCCGTGACTTGCAATCCTTTGCTTCTTTTCTGCGATCGTCTGACCGCCCTTTCGTCTTCTGCTCATTTGGTTCTGTGAAGTTTCCGCTTTGGCTGTTTCCGTGCCGGCCTTCTCATGGGAGCTATCCTGGCTTCCGGGGTTTCAACATCCGCAACTGGTATTATATTTGTTCTTCCTGAATCATTTCTGGTGGAATCACCTTCTTTCTAAAGTTTCTCCTCTCTGTGATTGTATTATAGCACGGCAGCTCACAGAATGCAAGAATTTTTCGAAAATTTAAAATGTTATATTTTATTTCAATGTTACTCCTTAAATCTCATATCAAAGGCCGGCGTCATAAGTTCTATTTCACTGCGTGAAATCCCATACTGATTCGCAAGCTTTTTCCAGTGCTCCGCCACGATCTCTTTTATGTCGTTTATGATAGTCCAGACCTGCTGCACCGGTATTTCATACATTGAGGCTGCTGATGCTGCTAATTTAAAGTCAATTAAATTATTGGTTTCGTCAACATTGAGCGACAGCACATCCCCATCCGCATCAGGATTTACATCGAAGACTGGAGATAAGCGCCATCCTTCCTTTAATAAAAGGAATCCGTGATTTCTCAAATGATCATCTGTATTGGATACTGCCATATTAAAAACGATCCTACGCCATAATTCCTGCAGATCTTTCTTCGGAGCCGCTCCATACTGCTTAATAAAAGAAACCAGATCCAAATATCCAGCTCCGTCAGCAGCATGCGCTCCATCAGTTCTTCCCAGCATTGTCATCGCTGAGGAATAGTGGATTCTCTGCGTCCCAGCTCGATCAAATCTCTTGATCAAAAAAGTGCTTCCATTCCTAGAAAAATTCTCTAACCTGGCTTCCGGAACATCCAGTCCGCACATCACCGCCAGATCATGAACCACCATTTCCCATGCACCCTTATTCATATCATCATTCTGAGACGGGAACTTTGCAATCCATAAAGAACCGTCCGGCGCCTCTACAGAAGCTTTAGGTCTTGCTCCGCCAAGAGAAGACCCCGGTGCTACAAGCTGTTTAAGCCATAGTTCCTCCATCCCGTCATCGTTCTTTTCAAAGGCCAGCGATGCGGATTCAAGCTTTCTAAGGGTTGTCCATGGCGGAGTTGCCAGATCCTGATCATTTGCAAGATAAGGGCCGTTTTCTTCTTCTGCAAAGCGCAAAGCGCCCATCCTCGTTTCATCGTAAACTCCTAGCAGAAAATCCATTTCAGTCAGTCGTTTTGGCTTGCGATCCTCTTTTTTCGCTAAAATAGCTTCTCTGCGTTTCATCAGCAACCTTCCCCAGCGATCAGGGCAAGAATCTGCGAAAACACCAAACATGTTTTTCCCTAACGGAGTGTACTGCCTCCCCTGATATAACGCTAGATCCGGATCAAAGAAAAATGAGCATGGATGTTCCTGCAACCATTCTATATTATATTCAAAGGAAACAACTTCTTTTCCTTTATTCCCATCTACGAATAATGTTCCTAACTTTTCAGGATTCGTATTGCTCCAATTTTCATATACGAATACTTCCATTTCCTTATCCCCTTTTCGCCCGTTTCCTGGTGACCAGATTCAGATCCTGCAGCTTTCTGCCCAGTTCATCGTCTTTCGCTACCAGCTCCAGATCCTTGTCCATGCCGCCTAACGCATGGAGCACTGCTGCATAGATTCCGATTGCTACGGTCGGCGATCCCTTTTCTACCGACCATAAGGTGGCGCGACTGATCCCCGCTCGTTCTGCAACCAGTTCTGTCGCCAGATTCCTTCTTAATCTGGCCGTTTTGATCTGATCGCCCATCCTCTCTAATATTCTCTGCGTTTCTGGTAAAATTACTACGGTTTTCTTGCTCATGCTCTCACCTCTTATGTTTAATATATTAAATGAAACTCCCGATTTTGTCAATTTTATTAAACATAAAATTTCACGATCTATTTTCTACCAGACAAATGATTTACTTGAATTTCCTACGTTTCCGACTATAATGATAGATAGACAGTTGCTTCTGTCAATTCTATACAGAGAAAGAGGTGCTTAGAATGAGAGTAAAAGTAAATAATTCCGATGGTATCTTCCCGATGCCTGTTTTAATGATCGCAACCTATAACGAAGACGGCAGCGTGAACGTAATGAACGCTGCATGGGGCTCCATGCAGGCGAGGGGACACGTAGTCCTGAAGCTGACGGAAACTCATAAAACCGTAGAAAACATCAAAGCCAGAGGCGCTTTCACCGTAAGCATCGCAGATGCGGCTCACATGGTAGAGGCAGACTATTTCGGCATAGAATCCGGTAACGATGTTCCTGATAAATTTGAGCGCAGCGGCATGACTGCCAGCAAAGCTGAACATGTGGACGCTCCCATCATCAACGAGTTTCCCCTCTGCCTGGAATGTGAATTCATCGAATACCAGGGCGGCGAGTACGGCTGCGGCGTCATCGGCAAAGTCGTAAACGTGACGGCTGACGAAAGCGTACTGGTAAACGGCCAGCTGGATATGTCCCTGGTCAATGCCATCGCCTTCGATACTTACACTCACGGCTACTATAAAGTGACCGAACGCGTCGGCGAAGCCTTCCAGGAAGGCCTCAAGCTGAAGAAATAGGTTTGGGATCCTGCGGATTCTTTCGTTTCTGCAAAGACTCCGAAGCCCATATAAATCGACAAGCAAAAAGCCCTCATGCTGCCCGGCTCCGTATCAAGCGGACGCCCTACATGGGGACTTTTTTATGTCTTCATTTCCAGTGATTCAGCTTCGGCACGACGGCTTCCATATGCGCCCGAACCTGTTCTTCCGGCCACTCCTCGGTCGCCATATGCTTTGCACAAAAATCAATCAGCTGCTCCTTGCTGGTGTACTTGAACTCCCCGTCCGCATAGCACCATTTACAGTACTCTTCATTAAAATCGCCATCTGGCTCTTTGCTGATCGTAGAATCCTCCAGCGGCATCCCGCAACATTGGCAGACCAGCTGTCTTGGCATTCCCAGAAGCGTGTTGATTGAAACATCAAACACTCGCGACAACAGCTTCAACGTTTCCGTATTCGGCACAGTTTCCCCCGTTTCCCTTAATTAAAGATATTGTTGGGTAAAAAAAGAAAGGTCAGTCGATTTTGCCGATGAAGCGGTAGTAGATTTCTACTTCC
>ERZ826764.858-NODE-858-length-40283-cov-8.050338_pt1 | contig 40283 bp, 37 predicted proteins | sample MGYA00519870_ERZ826764 | MGnify/ENA primary metagenome ERZ826764 (study PRJEB31778, sample SAMEA3449239) | human gut metagenome | biome: human gut; feature: human-associated habitat; material: faeces | place: United Kingdom | collected 2010/2012 ...
CACTTGACCTTTTTCTTTTTCACGAATTTGGTCTCACATCATTGACTAATGTACAGAAAACGACATACAGACTAAGTTTGTGTAGGATGATCGAACCGGGGCAGACCTGCAGCAGGCTGCAGCAATCAGACATACGATACGGCGGTCCACCCACGCATCACTATGATTGATACCCAGGGAGACTGACTCCACCTGAAATACTCCAAAAACCCCGGTCAGGGGGAACCACTCCACCTATACAATGTACTTTTTCAAATTTAGGTGGAATGTTGCAGAAAAAATCCGGGTATTTTGACAATTTTACTTGTCAAAATACCCGGATGTCTCTGTATTTCTGCAAATTATCTCCCCCTTGATCTCAAAAAAAATCCGATCAGGGGGGCACGCCTCCCCCTGAAAGCTGCTTTTTACGATTTTGAGGGGGGATTTTTTCATCAAACAGATGAGCGTCCATCATTTCCCTTATCTGTCAATCATATGACTTTTGCGCTGTACCGTTGTGATATGAGATATGCTGCATTAAAGATCTAATGCAGCATATCCTGTGCTATTTATTTATTATGCCTTTCTCTTCTGAAAACTACTATACCAGATGATGCAAAAGCTAAAACAGCTATCCATGCCAGCAGCATGAAGTCGTCCCCTGTCTTAGGCATCGATGTATCATCTTTTTTATCATTTTCAGGATCAGTTGCGTTGTTTTGCGTACCATTTGTGGACTGATCGTTATCATCTGGCTGACCTGGATCATCTATCTGATCATCGTTTCCGTTTGTCAGTTCCTCATATGCTTTTTCCGCTGCTTCGAGGTCGGACAGTTTGGTAACGAGAGCTTTCTGATCCTCAGTCAATGCTTCATAAGCGGTCCTCGCCTCGTCTATGGCTGCCTTGCTGTTAAGGGTCACCTCTCCGATCGCGGTTATTTTTTCGTCAACCGCTCCGGCAGCAGCCTGATCGGCGGCCAGCTTTTCTTCTTCTGCGAGCTGATCATCAGTCTTAACCTTATCCATCTCAGCTTTTACAGATATTACAGCCTCGTTCACCGCTTCTTCGCTTTCAGCAGAACCAATTGCAGCTTCTGCAGCTTCTATCAATGCCGTTAATTCTTCCTGCTGGGCTTGACGATAATCTGCCATATCTTTATAAGAATTGATTTCGGATACTGCTTCCTCTTTTACCTTACCAAGGTACAGCTCCTGATATTCTTCTTCCGCTGCTTCGAGGTCAGTCAGTTTAGTTACCAGTGCCTTCTGGTCCCCAGTCAATGCTTCATAAGCTGTCCTCGCCTCGTCTATGGCTGCCTTGCTGTCGAGAGTCACTTCTCCGATCGCGGTTATCTTTTCGTCAACTGCTTTGGCGGCAGCTTTGTCTGTTTCTTCTTTGTCAGCTGCGTCTTTCAGTTCCTGATATTTTGCTTCTGCTTCCTCGAGATTGGCCAGCTTGGTTACAAGAGCCTTTTGGTCCGCAGTCAATGCCTCGTAAGCGGTTCTCGCTTCGTCTATGGCTGCCTTGCTGTCTAATGTAACTTCTCCTATTCCTCCAATCAGTGCATCCACTTCTGCGGCCTTATCTGTGATGGTAACTTGACATTCGGCAGTAATACTGTTATCACCATCAGCTACAGCAGTAATAGTTACTTTACCTGAACTCATAGGAGTTACCTTTCCGTTTGTATCTACGGTTGCTATGCTCTCATCAGAGGATTTCCATGTAACAGTTTTCACTGTTGCATTATCCGGCGAAACCTCAGCGCTGAGCTGCAGGGTTTCTGTGACATCGATTTCACCATCATAACCCTCAGGCAGGTTAATTTTCACTCCCGTTGCATCTATATTTACAAAAAGGTGGAGCGTATATCTGGTTGTTTTTTCTCCGTCCTGTGAAGTCACATCGATAAAGATTGTTGCATCTTGGTCATAATCGTTTTTATCAACATGCCATCTGTCATAATAGTCAGTATATTCGTTTCCTAAATGAAGCTGTGCAAGCAATACATTTGGATCATCGTATGTCACTTCTACTGTTGCATCAGGATCCGCGGCCTTAACCCATACTCTGCTGAAAGTACCTATGTCTGTAGTATTTACCCAGTACTCTGTTACATTAGGAGAAAATTCCGGAGTTATATCCAGGAACGACATAAAGTTATTGCTGGTGCCTACTTTTATTCCCTCCAATGCCGCCTTGGCCGTGATAGTCACTTCACATTTGGCGGTTATGCTGGAGCTGTCATCAGATATGGCCGTGATAGTCACATTGCCGGCCTTGAGCGGAGTCACCTTTCCGTTTTCGTCTACGGTGGCTATCTCATCATCGGAAGAATACCATTTTACTGTCTGGACAGTAGCGTCCGAAGGTTTCACGGTCACATCCAGGTCAAGAGTTTCGGTCACATCTATGGTCGCTGCTTCCTGGCTCATTTCTATTCCCGTAACCTTTACAGGCACCAGAAGAGTCAGATTGTAACTGGTCGTAACCTGTCCATCTTCGGAAGTAACATCTATACGGATCTTGGCTGTTTTTTCGTCATCTAGCTTGTACACATTCCACCTGTCATGGCCGTCAGTAACTGGTGTTCCGCTGCTGGTACTAATCCTTTCCACATTCTCTACTCCCGTCACCTCGATAGTAGAATTCTCATCGGTGGCTTTGAGCCATACCCTCCAAAAACTGTTGGAGGTAGCGGAGGTATCAGCAGAATAATCCGTTACTGCCGAAGCAAATTCCGGAGTCAGATTCACGAAGCTGCTGAAACTGTTAGATGTACCTACTTTCATGCTGTCAAGAGTGGATATGGCTTTCAGCATGGAAACATTCAAGGTGTATGTCCTGCTGTGTCCATCCTTTGACACTACGACAGTTACCGTCGTATCACCCTGCTGCAAAGGGATCTGAACGCCGTCTTCTTTGTAACCCACACCGTTTACGGTAGCGGTCATTCCCTCATTCATGTCAAGGGTTATGTTGGCAGTTTCCATGGTGGCAGGCACCTTCAATGTATAGTCTGTTACAGTGGAAGCAAAATTGCGATCCCACGAAACTGCCTCCTGGTTTGTGCCTGTTACAGTAATTCCATTGAGATACGCAGGATTTTTCTCTACCGCCATGAGGTAACAGCTGTCATTTTTATAGTAAAGCGTTCCCTCGTCATCCGTGCATATGGTGCTTATGCAATATTGCTGCATTTCTTCAGGAGGAGTGAACAGGAGTCCGCTCTGATCTTCGTTATACTTGGTCTGTTCTGCAGTATCATAACAGTAATATATGCCTCCTGGACGGGCGTTATATGTAAAGTACAGATATACTCTGCCGTCCGGTTCATTGTCTCCGTTAAAGTCCTCGTCCACATAAGCAGTCGATGCCAGGGCGGCAGCCTGAGGATAGCCCGGTATGGCTATGGTATACATTACTGAATCGTTATCAAGACCGGTTGAATTATCTATGACACAGAAGCAGTGTCCTCCGTCGGCGTCAAACTGTCCGCCGCTGCCGGATACGCCCACATAGATCTTATTGCCGTATACTATAGGAGCGGCGGTCATCATGGTACCATCGCTGTCGAGGGCTGCTTTTATATCTATGCTGCTCGGATTGCTGAGTTTGCCGTTTACGCTCACTTCCACTTTGTACAGGACCCCGCCCTTGGTTCCGAAGTATAGATATCCGTTGTCATATACTGTGGTAGTCCTGATGTCTCCGGCTATGCCGCCTATCTTGTCGATTATCTTTCCTGTCTTCGGGTCAAGCGTATAGAAGCATGCTCCGTCAGTATATGAGCCTTCGTAATCTCCGTCATCAGAGCCTACGGCAACATAGTTTTCACAGGCATAAGCCCCGGCCCAGTAGAAACCTCTCGGAGTGCTGGTGACAGCTTCATCGTCTTCAGACGGCGTAAACTGCCATGTTAGGCTCTTTATCTTGCCGCCGCCTTTAGTGCCATCAGCGTCGGTAAGATTTTTATCATCGGTAGTCACGCAGAAATAACTGCCGGCCCTGGTCTCACTTGCCCATGTACCGCTGTAGATATATCCGGTACCATCTATGTTAGTATAGCTGATAGGACAGAGAGTCTGTCCGCCTATCTTTTCCGTATACCATAAGCATCGCAGAGTTTTAAGATCAACAGCCTGGATACATCCGTTGCCCACCTGTACAAAGAGCTTGCCGTCGGCATATGTCAGAGGATTCATGGCATATCCCACATTGCCGATCATCTCATCGCTCCGTCTAATCTCCTTTCCCGTCTCTCTGTCCAGCTCAAGGATCTGATTTCCGACTCCTATGTAGAGATTTCCGTTCAAGATGAGCGGAGGCGTAGGTGCAGCCGACCATCCGGTACCATACTTTACTCCCCATTTGAGCGCCGTTTCCTCAGCAGTAATCGGGGTATTGCTGTCTGTTATGCCGTTGTTTTCCGGATTATTGCGAAAATTATACCACTCCGCATCAACGCCGTAACTGTCCGTATCCGCAAATGCGCTCATTGGCATTGCAGACAGCGTCAGGATCAGGATCAATGTCATACACAGATACCGTCTCAATTTTTGTTTCATTGCTTTTCTCCCTTCTAATTTCTTAAAAAACTCCGGCCCGGAATATTTACGGGCTTTTGTTTTTTATAGTGATAATATCCATACTTTCTCCTTTTCTCATGCCGGCCAGTCGCCGTAAAACCAGGTGCCGTCATATTCGTTCCCGTTGTTCAATGTGAAGAGTATCTCTATTTCCGAACCGTCTTCTGCCGGTATGGCGGAGAATCCGTCCGGAAAATATCCATCCAGCCTGTACACCCATCCTGACCAGTAATAGAAATCTTTCTCTCCAAGAGAATCTTTTTCATATCCAACCCAGGAAGCGTTTTCTTCTTCCAGCTTGTCCAGTATTGGTCCGGGGATGACATATCCGTCTGTCACACCTGTCTTGTATATGCGCTGCAGATAAAATCCGTAATCAAAAGTGCCGCTATAGGAATAAACTATCCCTGCCTGCTTAAATGCCCTGTCTACCACATAAGGCAGGTTCTCTCCCTCATAAAAGACCACTGTTTCATCAAAAATGACTCCAAGGCTAAGCACATCAGCTCTGAGGGTCACTCTCATGGTCCCGCCTTCCTTTTGCTGCTGGTCTGAATTGACGACCACGGTATATGTCTTGGTCGCCGTATAGCCTTCATCATCGGTGGCCTGGATGGTCACTTCATTCTGTCCATCTCTCAGGCTCTGTGATGTCCTGTAGCTTACGGTTCCGTCCTGGTTGCCGGAGCTGTATATCTTGCTGCCGTTGACCGTGACCGAAATATCGAAAGCTCCCAGCTGCACATTTTTATAACTTGTGGCTCTTACAGTAAAACTGAGAAAAGCTCCGTCAATAGTCTGACCGTCAGTAAGGCTGCATATGATCACCGGCAGCCTGGATATATCCTGATCTCCTCCAATGTTTTCGCCATCTTCTCCTTCTCCTGCACCTGACCCACCTCCTGTTCCATTGCCGCCACCTTCATCTGCCGATCCGCTGCCCTGCCCGCCGCTATGATTTCCGCCCTGGTCTTTAGACAGATTGTTTTCATCTTGAGGTTCACTGTTATCCTGCGAATCTGTTCTGTCGGGCTGCTGCTGTATCTTTTCCTCGATAGCTTCCGCCCGTTGCTGTTCTTCTTCCAGATAGGCGTTTTCCTGCTCATAATTGAGACTGTAATCCTGCCCTGTCACAGGTATATATGAGCGGTTTTCGTTGATCCCGTCGATGGGATTCCGGCCGTGATCCTCCTCTTGAGCGATCAGATAGCAGGCCACTGCAGTAAATATGAGGACTACTGCTGCCAGTATGACCGGCACTCTATATTTATGTATAATGTCCCTGAAATTCATGATGCTTTCCTCTCATACAGAGTTCTGCCCTCTTTAAACAGTTTCATGCTGTCAAGGGCTATGAGAGCCTTTTCTGTGGCCATCTGATCAGCTTCTCCATCATCTTCAGTGTGTCTAAAGCCGCCGTCGCCGGACGAATATATCATCAGACTCTCGCCTAGAGATACGCCGTTTTTTATAAAGCGCTCGTCTGAAAATACATCCACTCCCGACTGGCTCAAAGCCATGATGGCTTCGGCCGTGGATTCGCAGTTTCCCATGGAGCCGTCATCGCCCTGCATGGTTGAAAGATATGATGCGGCTCTGTCTATCATGTCAGCAGCTTCTTCCCTGTCGCCATAAAAAGATAGAGCCGCAAGTCCCATGGACACATAGTCTGTCTGATGAGGGTTTTCTTTCTCTATATACTTTCCGGTCTCATCTATCAGGTATGAAAGATATTCATCTTCATATCGGAGCGGTGTTCCCGACACATTAGCAGCTATGAGTGTATAGGCTACCGCATTGGCCCCCTGCCATGTGAGCTCATCGTATCGGTCAAAGTTTTGCGTCAGGTCATAACCTTCCACATCAGACGGATCCCTGTCTATGGCACACAATGCGAGCGTAACCCTGGCATAATCGGTATAAAAGGTATCGTGGATCACCCCTTCCGACGATTTTACGATGGCCCTTATATTGTCGTAATATATGTCAAAATAGCTTTGGTCGGTTTCTGTCCCGCTTTCAGCGATACCGAGGACTGCCCATTCACCGCCCACAGAACCCATGACAGGTGATGAGACATTTTCGCGGATGTATGCGGCTGTTTTCTCTGCCTGTCCGTCAATACTGCTCTCCAGTGTCCTTTGGCTGCAGCCTGATAAAACCATGGCTACGGCCGCCAGTAATGCTGCGGCGAGCAGATATTTTACTGTTCTTCTCATTTTTTCTCTTCTCCTTTTTTGCCTTTTTCATCAGTCCAGCCATTTCCGACCGATCATCTTCGGTCATCTGGCTGCGGCTATAAGCGGCCTTGTTGCCCAGTTCCCTTGCCCTGTCGGTAACAGGCAGCTCATGGCTCTCCATATAAGAGAACATGGCACTGACAGCTGTTTTAGGCGGTCCATCAACAAACAGCCGCCGTCTCCTCACTGTGATCCTTATCCGGCCGGAAGCTTTTTTCCCTATCCACATGAGAGCCGCAAGCAGGAGCAGGGCAAAGAATACATACATGAATATCATATAGCTGATGTCTGCATGGCTGTTGTCATCTCCTCCCAGCTGCAGGTCACTGCTGCCAAGAGCCCCCTGACTTGCACCGTCAAAAGGCCTTATCAGAGTGTTGTTTGAAATCCCTGTGTTCATGTCCGCCTCTTCCATGACTCCCATATAAAGCGGACTGACCTCTATGGGCACAAATCCCGTACCGTCTATATATATCTCAGGCCAGGCATGTGCCCTTTCCAATGGGATTTCTGCGGCCTTGCCGCTTTCCATTCCCGCCGCATCCTGAGGCGTTATCAGATATCCTTCCACATATCGGGCGGGAATGCCGTAATATCTGAACATCATTACGGCCGCCATCGCAAACTGGACATCGTATCCCTTTTTCTCCTTGAGGAAGGTTTCAAGAGCTCCGTCGGCATCCACCGATACCTCTCCAAGATTTTCTGTATAGATAAAATCAGATTGCAGATAGTCCCTTATCCTGTTTATCGCTTCTTTGTAGTCGATGTGGCCTTTGGACTGATCCCCTGCCCCGCTAATATATTCGCTGAGCAGAGCCTTGTCGCTGTCGGAAATATAAGTAAAGCTGCTGTATACATATTCATTATAATAGCTTTCCGCCTCCAGATAGCCATCAAGCTGCTCCGTTCCGGCCATCGAGAAGACGCCGGCCGCTATGTCGGTCCAAAGGGCCGCAGCGTTCTGGCCTGTCCTGTAGCTGTAAGAGCTGAGCCGGGCGCCTTTCACCGGAGTTACAAAGCTGCCGCCCCAGTCCTTACCCCGGCTTATGGAACTTCCGTCCACTTCGTAGGGCAGATAGGCGTATCTCCTGTCAGCGTCTCTGATTTTTATCTCAACGGTGTTCTCGCCTGACATGTCGGAACTGCCGCCTGCCATGGTTTCTGTTAAAGTTCCCGCCTGACCTAACTGGCCCAGCGGGTCAAAGCCTCTCTGCCTGAGCCAGTACATCAGGTCGGTCCTGTTGTAGTAGGAACTGGCTGAAAGGGCCTGCCAGCTGTCTCCCGTATATATGTCGCCTACGAAACCTCTCAGATACATGGATACCGGCTTCGTCATGGTCACTTCCATGGCTGTGCCCTCTTCCCGGTTCCTCTGCCTCTGGGTCAGGTCTCCGCTGAGAAGAGGATTATGACCGTAAAAGCTGTCCGCCGCCAGCTCACAAGCTGCCCGACTTATCTGACTCGCCGTCCCGGTCTTTTCCGTCAGATCGCTCAGAGCAGGCAGGTTCCAGAGACCGGCAGAGATCGCGATCACCAGGGCCAAAAATACCATGTTTTTTCCAAAGCCTTCATAGCCCCCCGCCGTGTAGGCAAGGACCGGGACTACGGTCACCATCAGGAGGAATATGCCCACCTCGCCGGCGCTGAGCTCGAACGCTCCGCATAATATGCCTATGCAGACGGCGGGCACAGCCGCAAGCCAAATACATTTTGACTTTAATATGAGATACTGTATCAGCGCCGCCGCTACAAATATCACAGGCAACAAGAGAACTCCGCTGTCGCTTTCTCCCTCAAACTTAGGCAGCAGCACATAGCAGGCGTTTCCAATGGTTTCCGCTATGCGGTTCCAAATGTATATGAGGCTGCCACCGAAGGTTCCCATATTTTCTCCGGACAGATCAAAGGAAAGGCCAAACATGTCCTTTATCAAAACACACCAGCATGCTGCTCCAAAGGCCGTTATAGCTATCTCCGCCGTCGAAATATTCCGTCTATTTATTTTTCTGTATGGCGCAAATCTTAACTTTTCCATATTCTGCAAGCACTCCTGTGTCTTCTTCGGCCGTCAGGCTGTCTGTCACATACAGATATACCGCCGTGTCTTTATCAGCCCCGTGCTGCAGATATCTTTCTGCAGCTGTAACAGAGTCTTTGCGGTGAGGGCTGCTCAAAAATCCCGGCATAACTTGTAATATATCATCTTCGCTGTCTATTGTATATTCCTCGAACTGCCCGGCCCGACAGTCGTACCAGCCTATCTTGTGCTTTATCCCCCGACTGACGGCGGTCCTTGACAGAGCCTCAATTAATTCTGTTATCTTGTCAGCAGCTTCCGGATCTGGCTGTTCCTCTGCGCTGCCCTTGTCGGCTATTATCATCATCCTGTTTTCTACCGGCAGGCTCAGCTCTTTTACCAGCAGTTCATCTGTCTTTGCTGACAGCTTCCAGTGTATGCATCTGGTGCTGTCTCCCGGTTCATAAGCCTTGATACCGAAGGTCTCGCTCATATCTTCTCCTTTGCGGGACGATGAATACTTATAGCTTTCCATATCATAGTGCTCGATCTCCTCAATCTCAGGAAAGGTCTCCGCTCCACGGGGGAAGACCAGTATTTCTGCCCCGGCGCATGCGTCCGACCGCATGCAAAAGATACCCAGGCAGTCAGAGACCGTGATTTCTTTTGTCCTTATTTCTATCTGCCCGCAATATGGAGAGCAGAGGCCGAACTGTGCCCGGTATCTTCCGTCTATAAAGGTGGAAAACTCTGCCTGGGTCTCCTGTTTCTGTCCCGTCAGGATGTTCTCGGCCTCCATGCGGATACGGAAGCACAGCAGGCGGGCGATCATGCCTGTCCCTGCCTCTGCAGCTATCTCCACCTCGTCGCCTTTCCGGCACCGGCCGGACCCTGTTGTGATCTGTATCTGGACCTTTTTCCCCGACAGGCCTACAGCAAGCGCCCCTGCTGCGCCGTAAACGACTGTGCATAGTATCAGGTGTCCCATGAAATAAATATCGGTGAACAGGTACAGGGTACTTTCTATAAGCAGCAACGATATATATACGACTTTCTGTTTTTTCATATCTGTTCTTCATTCTCCGTATCAAGTTTAGGAGCTCTTATCTCATTTAATATCATCTGGCACAGTTTGTCTTCGTCAATGTCTGCCATTCTGGCCTTGGGCATCAGTATCAGTCTGTGTCTGCATACGGGGCGAAAGTTTTCATTTACATCTTCAGGTGTCACATAATCTCTGCCTGAAACAAAAGCCGTCGCCTTAGCCATAGCGCACAGAGCCAGGGCTCCTCTCGGGCTCAGGCCCAGTTTCACATATTCGTTATCCCTCGTGGCTTCCGCCAGCATGGCAATGTATCTGTATATCTTATCGTCCACATATATCTTTTTTGCTCTTTCTTTCATCTCCATCACTTCTTCTCCGGTAACCTTGAGTTCTACAGAGTCCAGAGGGTCTGTCAAACCTCTGTCTCTGAGTATGTCTGCCTGAGCGTTCAGATCGGGATAGCCCATAGACAGTTTGATCATAAACCTGTCAAGCTGGGCTTCAGGCAGCTTCTGAGTGCCTGCGGTTCCTATGGGATTCTGGGTCGCCATCACGATAAATGGCTGAGGCAATATATGTTCCTGTCCGTCCACGGTGGCCTTTCCCTCCTGCATCACTTCAAGCAATGCCGACTGGGTCTTGCTGGAAGTCCTATTTATTTCGTCCGCCAGAAAGAAATTGCACATTACTGCGCCCTCACAGTAGGTAAATTCATTTTTCTGCCTGTCGTACATGGTAAACCCGACTATATCAGACGGGACCACATCGGGTGTGAACTGCATGCGCCTGAAGCTCATGCCCATCGCTTTGCTGAAAGCCAGCGCCAGAGTGGTCTTGCCGACCCCCGGCATATCTTCAAGCAGGATATGACCTCCGGCCAGAATAGCTGTCAGGACTTTTTCTATCACCTCGTCTTTGCCTATGATCACTTTTCCTATCTCTGCGGTTATTTCTCTTATCTTAGTCTCCATGTACAGCTCTCCTTTTCTTTGATCATTTTATAACTTCACCTTTGTTTACAGGCGGACCGCCTTTCCCGGCACTCCTGCTGAGTCCTGCTCTTTCCATTACATAAGGCCAACGCCTGAACCGTCTCTTTACATAATCTCTGAAAGGCCAGAAAACTTCTTTTCGGGCGGGCGAATGGTTTAATTGAACTGCTATCTTTTTTATCACCGCGATCAGTTCCTCGTCATTAAAAGACGAATAAACCTGATAACCTACCGGGGAATCTATGGAAAAAATTCTCCATATGACAGATTTCCTGTCTTCCCGATAAGCTTCGCTCAATCCTTTTTTCCCTGCGTTTTCAATAGTGATGTCCACCAGTCTCTTCTTTAGAAATTCTGTTTCAGCCTCTGTGAGCTTCAATCTCATGTGTCAGTCCCTTTCCTGTGCATATAAAAAAACGGCTGCGATATAAATATCACAGCCGTTTTCTGTAACACAAAAACACTATATGTTATGTTCCGATCCTCCGTCAAAACAATATACTCATCAGTCACATGCAGGTCTTCTGGCTTTGGGTCATCACCTTGCCCATCCTTCTCGGTTTCCCAATGGACAGCTCACGCCTGAGGACAAGACTCACCATTCACAGCGGCGGGACCGCGCAGGATTCTGACCTGCTTCCCTCTTAGCCTTCCTTTACGGAAAGAACACATGACCTTTATTCAATTTACATGACTAGCATATCCTTTTTTTATACTTTTGTCAATAGAAAAAACCCGAACATCACTGAGGATGTTCGGGTCCGATAATAAATGATCTTATTTTGAATTGTAATCCATAGCTACCTGAGCATAGAGCATTGCTCCTTTGATCAGGACAGACTCATCTACTCTGTAGTTGCCTGAGTGCTGCGGCCATATGGCTCCCAGCTCCTCATTGCGGCATCCCAGCAAAGCTATGGCAGCCGGAACTTTCTGAGCGTAGAAGGAGAAATCCTCGCCTCCCATTGTAGCAGGCATTTCAACACAAGCTCCCTCTCCCAGGATCTTCTCGGAAGATTCTCTTGCCAGCTGAGCCATATCAGGATCATTTACTGTAGGAGGTATGAACCTGTCAAAGAATACAGTCGCTTCTGCTCCGAATGCAGCGGCCGTGTTCTTAACAGTTCTTTCCATCAGTACAGGGATAGCGTCCCAGACCTCCTGGCTGAAGCAGCGGGTAGTACCCTCCATGTGAGAATTTTCAGCGACAACATTCCAGCGGGTTCCTGTTTCTATGGTCCCAACCGTAACTACCAGCGGATCAAGCGGTGAAGTCTGACGGCTGGTCATGGCCTGCAGGTTGTTTATTACTGCTGCGGTAACTACTGCAGCGTCAACACCCTGATGAGGGGCAGCACCATGAGTTCCCTTACCTTTTATATCTATCTTGAACAGGTCTGCAGAAGCCATCCTCGGACCGTCCATACAGCATACCTTGCCTGCGTCTATATCTGACCAGATGTGTATGCCGAAAGCAGCGTCAACGCCGTCAAGGGCTCCCTGCTCGATCATGGATTTAGCACCTATTGCGGCTTCTTCTGCCGGCTGGAAAGCCAGCTTGACCGTACCGCACAGCTCGTCTTTCATGTCGTTCAGTATATGAGCGGCAGTCAAAAGCATCGAAATATGGCAGTCATGGCCGCAGGCGTGCATCACACCCTCGTTCTTGCTGGCATATTCAAGGCCTGTGGTTTCATGAACAGAAAGAGCGTCTATATCTCCTCTGAGCAGGATGGTCTTTCCCGGCTTTGCTCCCTTGATGGTAGCCAGGACACCAGTCTCCAGACCGCATGCTACCCATGGCACTCCGATCTTGTCCAGTTCCTCTTTGATGACTTTGCTGGTGTTGTACTCCTTGGCGCTCACTTCCGGATTCTCATGGAAGTAACGGCGCATCTTCACCTGATAATCATTGTAATTTGAAGCAACATCTTTTATACTCATTTTTTTCACCTTCTATATGTAAAGATTTACATCGTAGCAATTATATTTGCAAACCATCCCGCTATTACTACTGATGTGATGGTAACCGTGATGAATCCGCCTACGATCATGGACGGGAACATCTTGCTCATCAGGTACTGGGTCTCTTCTTCAGTATTACCCAGAGCGTTACATGTTGACTCTGTAATGATGGCGTCGCACGGGAAGCCGTACAGCGCCGTCAGACCGTTGGCAAATGCCAGAGGGAATGACATCTTGAGCACCTTAGCGATGATGAATGACATCACGGCCATACCGAACACACCTATGAGGATAAGGACGATCATAGGTACTATGATGGAAGCCAGCATTTCAGGGGTGCAGTCCTTGAGTCCGTCGAATACATACATCATCAGGGCGAACATGATGATCTGATAGGAGTTGGCCCTGTTGAGCAGATTGGTCTCCAGGAATCCCAGAGTTGTGAACAGAACACCCAGGAGAAGAGCCCATACTGCCCCGTGGAGCGGAGTCCACTCACCCAGCTTGATGGCCAGATATGCGATGATACCCAGCTTTCCGAGCATCAGTATAGGTGAGTTCCACTTGTCAGGGATCTTAGGGATGATGGTCTTTCTGTCGCTGTCATCGGCTACTGCAGTCATTCCGACATTGGCCATTTCTTTTCTGTCCTGCTCAGTGAGGACGACTTTTCCTGAGCGGAAATCCTTAAGGAGCCTTCTGCCCTCAACCTGCAGGCAGATGGCAGTCAGCGGATATCCGGCAAAGCCCTGTACGCAGTACATGGCGATGGCAAATACGGCGGCTGTTTCAAATCCCGCTTTAGCAGCAGCTTCCTGCATCATGGTAGCAGCTACGATGCCGCCTGTAAGAGGAGGCAGACCTGCGATGACCAGCACTTTATCAATAAATATCGGCGCTACAAAATATCCCAGAGCGCACATTCCTGCAAGGCCTGCAAGGCAGACCACTATGGTCCTCCACTGCTGAGCCAGTTGCTTAAGGCTTATAACCGTACCCATATGGGTGATCAAAAGATAAATTCCGAGGGTGCTTCCGAAAGGTATGAGCAATGAATCGCTTACCAGTTCCTTTGGAAGTACTGTCCAGTATCCGATCAGCAGGACTACCGCAGTAACGAATACGGACGGAACCCAGGCTTTTGTGATCTTTGCCACAAAATCACCTATCAGGTAAGCTATGGCGCAGATAACAAACGCAAGCATAAAATTATACATTTCCTGTCTTCCTTTCTATGTATTTTTTATTAAAAAGATTCTTGTATGATTTTTGGCTGAATCTTTTTTGACTTTTATCATTCTCTGCCGTTAAGATAAGCTGTGGCTGCCGTAACAAGAGCTGCGATGCCATACGGCATAGCGTCCTCTTTCATGGCACACTTGGCGTTGTGGAGAGCGACCAGCTCACCTTCGTGACCGGCTTTTACCATCATATATACTCCCGGAGTCCCGGTCATCTCGGTGTAATAGCTGAAATCTTCACTGAAAGAATAAGGGTCTTTCTTTTCTGAAACATGCTCGGCTCCAATGGCTTCTGCCATGGCCTTCATGGTTTCCTCAGTCAGTTCCGGATCATTGTAACAGGCCGGATACCCTTCGTAATGGTTTATATCAACTTTGGTCCCGGATATTGCTTCAATGCCCTTTGCTATATTGAACACCTGCTCTGTCACCTGTTTTCTTATCTCAGGCACATAGGCGCGGGCTATGCCGCTGAATCTGGCTTCGTCAGGGATAACATTAGGCGCATCTCCGCTGTGAAAACTGCAGACCGGAAAGATCACCGTCTCCATAGGATCCGTATATCTGGACTGTATCTGCTGCAAAAGCGTTACCATCTGGCATGCTGCCAGTATCGGGTCCCTGGTCAGATGTGGTGTTGAACCATGTCCTCCCTTGCCTTTTACCGTAATATCAAACAGGTCTACGGATGTTGTCAGCGGTCCCTTGTGGAATTCCACTTCGCCGACAACTGATTCATCAGGCACCATATGAAGTCCAAAGATCACATCCACATGGGGATCCTCCATCACGCCCTTTTCTACCAGCTCTTTTGCTCCGCCGGGCAGAGTATCTTCGCTTGGCTGGAAGATCAGCTTGATGGTTCCGGAAAACTTGTCCCTGTTCTCACACAATATCTTTGCAGCACCAAGGAGCATGGAAGCATGCATATCATGTCCGCAGGCATGCATCATCCCAGGCACCTGGCTGCTGAACGGAAGTCCTGTTTCCTCCTGTACAGGAAGAGCATCGATATCGGCTCTGACTGCCGCGCATAAACCGGCATTGCCCTGACCAGTTCCGTGAATAAGGGCAACAGCTCCTGTCGGCATTGGCGACTGTATCTCGTCAACACCATACTCCATCAGTTTTTCTTTGATGAGCGCAGTCGTCCTGACTTCTTTTCTTCCGATTTCAGGATGTCTGTGTATTTCCCTTCTTATTTCTATTATTTCAGGCATTATCTTTTCAACGGCCTGCAAAATGTGTTCCATTTTTTCACCTCGAAAAAAATTTACACTCCATATTATCACATTTTCTTGACAAAATCAATAGTATTTGTACTTTTTGACAGATTATCTGATGATATTTTGTTAATCAAGACACAAACTCATCATTTGTCTGACGACATAAAAAAAGTTCCACTCTCTGCAGGTATTTCCGGCAGATGGTGAAACTCTTTTTTGTACATTACATTATCTTTTTCAGTATTATCGGCGTAAATATGGTCGTGGCTATTACAACCAGGACTACAGCAGGCATCAGGGTGAGGCTCAGAAGTCCCATCTCGCTTCCCTTTTGAGCAACGATAAGGGCAACTTCTCCTCTGGAAACCATGCCCACACCGACCTGTACCGATTCCTTCCCGCTGAAGCCGCATATCTTTGCTCCAAGGCCGCAGCCAATTATCTTGGTCAATATGGCTATTACCAGCAGGACTATCGAGAACACCACTATGGTGCCTGTCATTCCTTCCAGATTGACTTTAAGTCCTACGCTGGCAAAGAATATCGGTGAAAAGAATATATAGGAAGGAACATTTATCTTCCTGTAGATCTCATGCTTGATCCCGTGGCTGGACAGGAACAGTCCAAGAAGATATGCTCCCGTGATATCCGCAACGCCGAAAAAGTGTTCTGAAGCAAATGAGATCAAAAGGCACGCCGCAAGGATATAAGTGCTGGCACGCTGCTTTTTGATATTGCTGTCTATAATGTTCTTTCCTTTTGAAAGGATCAGCGCCAAAACCGCCATACATATGCCGTACAGCAGTATTTTTATAAGTACGCCGCTTACAGACACATCGCTGTCTTTGAAGCTGGAAACTATGGTGAGCACCACAATGCCGATTATATCATCCAGTACCGCTGCTCCCAAGATCGTGTTTCCTACTTTGCCGTCCAATTTGCCCATTTCTCTCAGGGCTTCCACAGTTATGCTTACTGAGGTGGCCGTAAGCACCACACCTACGAATACGGCTTTCAGTATATCATCAAATCCGGTCGCACCTGCTTCAAAGAAAAAGTAATAGCAGACTGTTCCCCCGATCAGCGGGACGATAACCCCTATGCCTGCTACAGTGAGGCAGGTGAGGCTGTTTCTCTTGATCTCGTTGATATCGGTGTCCAGTCCAGCCAAAAACATGAGCATGATAACGCCGATTTCCGCCGTATAATCTAAAAAGTCTGTCTCAGCTATGAGACCCAGTCCCGTAGGCCCTATCAATACACCTGCCAGCAAGGCGCCTACTACCTGCGGCATGCTCACTTTTTTGGTCAGGTCGCCGAGAATCTTTGTGGAAAGAATTATTACAGCGACACTGACCAAAAATCCGTACTCCATAATGGTTACCTCCTAAATTACTTTATTTTAGCACCACAGTTTCCCATTATAGAACTTTGCTTTTTCTATTTCAACCCTAAAAAATGTTTTTTCGTATGCTTAGCGCTTCCTTTTCACCTGTAAAAAATACGCAAAAAAGGACCGCTTTTTTTAAAGCGGTCCTGAAAAACCTGTGTTTGAAGGCTTATTTTGTTGAAGCGTCGTAAAGAGCTTCTGCGTTGTCCCATTCAGCTATTATCTCAGGGATCACCTTGTACAGGTCGCCAACGATGGCATAGTCAGCGATTTCCATGATAGGAGCTTCAGGGTCTTTGTTGATGGCAACGATGCAGTTGGAAGTCTGCATTCCTGCCAGGTGCTGGATAGCTCCGGAAATTCCGCAGGCGAAATAGATTTCAGGCTTAACGGTTGTTCCGGTCTGTCCAACCTGGTGTGAGTGATCGATCCAACCAGCGTCTACAGCAGCACGGGATGAACCTACAACTCCGCCAACCTTGTCAGCGAACTTCTGGATCAGTTCAAATCCGGACGCATCTCCCAGGCCTCTTCCGCCGGAGCAGATGATCTTGGCGTCGGTCAGGGATACCATTTCCTTCATGGACTTAACGATATCCTTGATCTCGATCCTGATGTCTTCCTTGGAGATATCTGGCTTAACATTTACGATCTCGCCGGTTGCTCCAGGTACTCTGTCCTGCTTCTGCATTACGCCAGGACGAACGGTGGACATCTGAGGTCTTGTCTTAGGGCAGATGATGGTAGCCATCAGGTTTCCGCCGAAAGCAGGACGAGTCTGCTTGATACCTGTTGAAGGATCGTTCGGGTCCAGTGTGGAAGTATCAAGAGTAGTATTGGCCTTTGCAAATTCGATGTATTTTGAAACCTTAACATCCAGGTGAGTACAGTCAGCAGTCAGACCGGTGTTGCATCTTGCAGCGATACGAGGTGCGAAGTCACGGCCGATGTGAGTAGCTCCGTAAAGAACTATCTCAGGCTTGTACTCGTCGATGAGCTGTTTCATAACCTTGGTGTAACCGTCGGTAGTATAGTTTTCCAGAAGCGGATCCTGAACCAGGTAAACCTTTTCAGCTCCGTATTCGAAACATTCCTGAGCCAGGTGATCGATGTTGTTTCCGATCAGTACTGCGCAGATCTGAGTATCTTCGCTGATGTCCTTAGCCAGCTTCTTGCCTTCTCCGAGAAGCTCAAGGGCAACATTCTGGATCTTGCCCTGTCTCTGTTCAGCAAATACCCAAATGTGCTTATAAGCTGACAGGTCAACTTTTTCAGCTTCAGGAGCAGCTTCGATAGCGCCGAACTTACATTTTGATACGCAAGCGTTACAGTTTGTGCACTTGCCTTCGTCAACAACAGCTTTTCTGTCTGCCATTGATAATGCATCGAAAGGGCAAGCTTTTACGCAAAGGGTGCAGCCTTTACAATTATCTTTTATAATCTTAATTGCCATTTCTATTCCTCCCTCAAATTAGATGATGTGCTTACCTTTAAGCTGGATCAGCAGATTCTTAGCCTGTTCGTTTTCAGTATCTCCGGCGATGACCTGACCAGGAGCCTTAGGAGCAGGTGTGAATGATCTGAACACATTGGTCGGGGAAGCTTCCAGACCTACTTTGTTCAGGTCAACTTCGATATCCTTGGCGTTCCATACTTTGATGTCTTTCTTTCCGAAGATTCCGGCCATGCTCATATATCTTGGCTCGTTGAGTTCCTTGATGGCTGTGAGCATGCATGGAGTCTGAATGGCGATCAGTTCATAACCGTCTTCCATCTGTCTCTTAACAGTGATGTCTTTCATGTTGTCGTCCATGTGGAATTCTTCAACATATGTAACCTGAGGAAGGTTTAATTTTTCAGCGATCTGCGGTCCAACCTGAGCAGTGTCTCCGTCGATAGCCTGACGGCCGGCAAAGATCAGGTCTGCAGGTCCGTTGTCCTTTTCCCATTTTCTGATAGCTGCTTCCAGAGTGTTGGATGTAGCCCAGGTGTCTGATCCGCCTACAGCTCTGTCAGAGATCAGGATACCTTCGTCAGCTCCCATTGCTATACATTCAAACAGCAGATCGGCGGCCTGCGGAGGTCCCATGGATATAACGGTAACTGTAACATCTTCAAATTTATCTTTTATCTTCAGTGCTTCTTCCAGAGCGTTGGCGTCGTCGTGGTTGAGGATTGATGGAACGCCGTCTCTGATCAATGTTCCTGTTTTAGGGTTTATTTTTATAACATTTGTATCAGGAACCTGCTTTGCGCATACTAAAATCTTAAATGCCATTTCAATTTCCTCCTACAATCTTATTTCTTGAAAGTCTTACCAGCGATAACCATTCTCTGAACTTCTGAAGTTCCTTCGTAGATCTCGGTGATCTTGGCGTCTCTCATCATTCTCTCTACCGGATAATCCTTGGTGTATCCGTAACCGCCGTGGTACTGAACACACTTGGTAGTAACTTCCATAGCAGTCTCAGCTGCGAACAGCTTGGCCATTGCAGCAGCTTCGCCGTAGTTCATGTGCTTGTCTTTCATGTCGGCAGCTTTGTAAACCAGAAGTCTTGCAGCTTCGATCTTGGTCTTCAGGTCAGCCATGGAGAACTGCAGGGCCTGCATCTGGGACAGCTTCTTGCCGAACTGCTTTCTCTGCTGCATGTATTCAACAGTTACATCGAAAGCTCCCTGAGCGATACCCAAAGCCTGGGAAGCAATACCGATACGGCCGCCGTCCAGAGTTGACATGGCAACTTTGAATCCTTCGCCAACCTGACCCAGAAGTCTGTCAGCAGGGATCTCGCAGTTCTGGAAGATAAGCTCAGTAGTTGAAGATGCGCAGATACCCATCTTGTCTTCTGTCTTACCGATGGAGAATCCAGGGTCGTCTTTTTCTACGATGAAAGCGGAAATTCCGTGGTTTCCTTTTGATTTATCTGTCATGGCCATAACAACGAATACATCGGCATATCCACCGTTGGTGATGAATACCTTTGCTCCGTTGATGATCCATTTGTCTCCTACCAGTTCAGCTCTTGTCTGCTGTCCGCTCGCGTCGGTACCCGCATTTGGCTCGGTCAGTCCGAAAGCGCCTAATTTCTTGCCGCTCAGCAGGTCAGGCAGGTATTTTTTCTTCTGTTCTTCATTGCCCCAGTTGAAGATAGGCCAGCAGCACAGGGAAGTGTGAGCAGAGCAGATAACGCCTGTTGAAGCGCATACTCTTGACAGTTCCTCTACTGTGATAGCGTAGGAGATGTGATCTCCGCCGGCTCCACCGTATTCAGTCGGGAACGGTACTCCTAACATTCCGTATTTGGCCATTTTTTCAACGGTTTCTACAGGGAATCTGTGTTCCTTGTCAATGTCCGCAGCTAACGGTTCAACTTCGTTAGTGGCAAATTCTCTTACCATTTTTCTTACGAATTCCTGTTCCTTCGTTAGTTGAAAGTTCATTTAAATGCCTCCTTAAATTATTAATAACGGGTCCGATTTGGACAGTATCCGTATTCTTGACTTTAAACACGCCATACATATTTATTAAACCACTTTTTTGTTAAATGAGCAACAAAAATTTGTGAAATTTTGCGAAAAAAGTCGAATTTTTTTGCGGTATTTTGTGGAAGCCTTATTCTATAGCCACCGCCATGCATTTCAGCGCCCTTTTTTCTATCCTGCATACCTGCACCTGGGATATGCCCAGCGCTTTCGCTACCTGGGTCTGGGTCATATCTTTGTAATACCGCATGACTATAACCTGCCTTTCCTTCGGTGCAAGGCTGCTGATGGCTGCTGCGATATCGATCTTTGTCACATTCAGATCCTCATCGGAGGATGATATGTCGATCTTTTCGTATTCTTCAAAATTTGTCATGGCATCTGCAGCCCTCAGGGCCTGTTCGACTTTATCTTCGGTCAGCCCGGCTGCGGCCGCCAGTTCGCTCAGCCTGGGCGATCTGCCGTTGGCGGCAGTGAAATCATTTTCTGCCCTGCGCACGGCGGCGGCTTCGGCCTTTAAGCTCCGGCTGACCTTTATGGCTCCATGGTCCCTGATCTGTGATTTGATCTCGCCGGTTATCAGCGGGACTGCATAAGTGGAAAATTTAAGGCCTCTTTCCGGTTCAAACCGTCTGGCTGCTTTGATCAGCCCTATATATCCTATCTGTATAAGATCTTCCGTATCTTCCCCATAAATATGGGAAAGCCGCAGTGCTACCGACTTTACCAGCCCGGTGTTTTCTGCGACTATCTGTTCCAACTTCTTTTCTTTATCAGAAACCATAATATGTATCCAGCTTTTTTATCATAGTTACCGTTGTACCCTGGCCGGGTCTGGAATCGACTTTAATCTTATCCATGAAACTCTCCATTACCGTAAATCCCATACCTGACCTGTCCTGTCCCGTATCGGTGGTAAAAAGCGGTTCCATTGCTCTGGCTATATCTTCGATCCCTATGCCATGGTCAGTTACTTTTATCATTATGGTGTCGTCTGATATGAAATTGAATTCCATATATACTTCTCCGCCTTCGTTCTGATATCCGTGTATGGCCGCATTGCTGAAAGCTTCCGAAACGGCGGTCTTTACTTCTGTAAGCTCTTCTACCGTAGGATCTGCCTGAGAAACATATGCTGAAGCTATGGCCCTTGCCAATGCCTGATTTTCCAATATCCCTGACATCTGCACCTTCATCTCCCTGTTCATTTATGAAACTTCCTTTCCGTTTAATCTGCCTGTTGCTTCGTCTTTTGTATCGTAATAATCGATAATGGAAAAGACGCCTGCCATGTTCAATATATTCCGTATCTGCTTTGAGCAGCCGCATATGGCCATGTTTCCGTCCCTTTGTCCCATCCTCCTGTATCTGCCTAGTATCATCCCTATGCCTGAACTGTCCATAAATGTTACTTTTGTGAAATCCAGTATCAGCTTTTGTGACCTGTGGCTGTCCATGGCTTTGTCTATCCGTTCCCTTACTCTCTCTGCCCCGTGATGGTCCAGTTCTCCGAAAAGTTCGGCGATCAGGATGTTCCCCGTGACGCTGAATATTATCTCCACTGAAGACCCCTCCTTTTTTTCTTGCAATTACATTATACTACCGGCCAAGGGACTTGTCTTTGACATAAAAGGTCGAGAACAGACTACTTTTGTCAGACGGGGCATTGGAGTTATGGGGGCGGCTGTATGTGCGGACATATGGGGCGGTCGAGGGGCACGATACGCGAGGGTTGTGGTGTGGTTGGGGCGGGCCAAGTTGACGGAAAATGCGGAGTATGCGAAGGTGTACACAGAGCGGGCCAAGTTGACGGAATTGCGAAGTATGCGAAGGTGTGCACAGAGCGGGCCAAGTTGACGGAAAGTGCGCGGAATACACCGATATCATTGTTTTTTGCTGATTTAGGGGGAGCAACTACACCCATATCATGATTTATCCTCATAACAGGGGGACTGAAAAAGCCTTCTTTTTAGGTTTTTCTCTGATTTTGACAACTATAGTTGTCAAAATCAGAGTCCAAAGCGATTTTCTTTCCCCCTGAAAAGAAAAAAAGAACCCATTTGGGTGGAGCCAATCCCCCTGGATCATGGATTCTTTGCTTTTTCGGTGGAAAAAGGCCCGCCAGAGGCTGTCCAGGCAGCGGCCCGGCCAACGGCCGTCACTCCCGTTCAAGATCTGCGATCTCTCCCATATCCGGCAGCCACACGGAAGAGCCGTCAACAAACTTACTGTCATCCTCGGCCTGCCCTCTGATGGTAGAAGGTATTATCCCGTCAAGCTGCCCCCGCACGCTTTGAGCCCTCAGCAGGCAAAACTGCCTGATGGTCTCCGCCCCTGTCAGAAAATCCTCATAAGAGCAAAATGCCGTGGGATCCTTTTCCACATATGGCCCGATCATGGCAACGGTCGAGCCGACCAGTTCTTCATAGCGTCCGCTCTCAAAATACTCTGCGATAAACCGGTCGAAATACTGATGGTAAAGATCAAAATTTTCTTCCTGCAGCATCAGATTGTGATACATGGGCCGTTTCAGCATCACATCTCCGGAAGCCGGCGTATCTATAGGATAGTTTATATAAAGCTCCGCGTCATTTATGGGCTCCGGCATACCAAGAGAATATGTGGCAAAGGCCAGATTGTAGTCCCACGGTATCATGGAAAGAAGCCCGTCCTCCTCGTAGAGAAAATAATTATGGCCCGTCGGCCCCAGATAGCTGTCCAGATTGACCACAAAAACCTGCACCGTAAAATACCTTATGACCTGGTCGATATTTACCGCCTGTGCAAGATCGTCTCCCTCAGCAAGTATCCTCAGCGACTCTATCAGCCTCTGCTGATCCTCTAGGTCGATGTCCGTCTTTGCCGTACGGAAAATATTATCATAGGCGGCCGGATCCTGGCCCGAATACATCAGAGCCACATCTCTGTTCTCGTCCTCAAGGGACTTGTAGTCGGGTTTATACATCTTTCCGCCGGAATTGCCGAAGTTCCTTTTGATAAAGGCTTCTTCCGGTTCTTCAACTGCCAGGAAGAGGCCATAGTCCTGACCGTTTATGGTCACCCAGGTATAAGATGTCAGCGGAGCCGGTACACCCATGAACCGCATCATATCATATGCCAGATAGTTTTTCATATAGCTGTTGTCCTGGAAAGCGCAGTCCAGAGACATCTTGTCAAGCCCGTAGTAGCTGCCGCCTTCATCAAAATGGTCGAACTCTATCTTGAGGCTGTATCTGTCAAGGCCGTATTTATTTATCAGGTTTTTAGAATTGTTGCCCTTGACCCTTATTCCCGCTGCGGAAAAATTTTCCCCGTCGATGGTTATGTCTCCCCTCACATATTCTTCCTCCAAAGCCGAGTCAAAAAAGCTTTCCGGATCGTCAATCTCTATGTTAATATTATGTACATAGCTGTCGTCCAAAAGAGTTTTCTCATAAGGCGGATGAGCCGAAGCTCTGCTTATCCCCAGTTTTTCCCCATTCATAAATACCGCCGTGATGACCACGGCGGCTATGGCAGCGATGATACATATCCTGTCGATGGCCTTGCGATTTAACATCCTGATCTCCGTCTATCCCATGTAATCGCCGTTATATGACACCAGCACGGCGTCCGTCACATTTTCTGTCCCCGCAAGAGCGTTGATAAAATCCGAATCTTCGTCCTTGAGCCGTACTTCGTAGTTGAGCTCTATCCTGCCTGATGTAACGGTCTTGCTCTTGAGGGAAAAGGCTTTTACACTGTTTTTTACTATCTCTTTCACCTGTTCTTCAGCCTCACGGCAAGCACAGGTGACTATCAATATGTATGGCCGCCCTTCTCCTCTCTGCGATGAAAATATCAGCAGTATCAGTCCGATGAAAAGGCTCCCGAACACTGCCAGGGGCAGGAAGCCGGCCGCCAGCACGATGCCCGCCGCAATGCTCCAGAAAAGAAAGGCTATATCCACAGGATCCTTGATGGCCGTCCGGAAACGGACGATGGACAGGGCGCCTACCATTCCAAGAGAGAGGATGATATTGCTGGTCACAGCCATGATGAGCAAGGCAGTGATAAGAGTCAGTGCAATAAGTGTCACCCCAAATGAGGCCGAATACATCACACCGCTGTAGGTCCTTTTGTATATGAAAAAAATGAACAACCCCACCAGAAAAGCCAGCACCATGGTCATGGCCATATCCAGCACCGATATGGCGTCTGCATTTTCTAAAAAACTCGATTTGAAAATATCCTGAAAAGTCATATCGTCTCCTGTTTCCATCTCGCCTGCGCCCTGGATGCGGGCCGTGAGATCCGTTTTCATTACCTGTATTTCCGGCACGCAGCGTATTTTGAATAACTTTGAGTTTTCCTGCCGGGAACCTGTACCGCCATCCTGACTATGTCAGGCAAAAACTCATCGTATTTTATTTCCAGGACGGTAAGGCCCGTGTCGTCTGCCGGCAGCGACGGTCCTCCATTGAGAAATGCTTCCGGGCTGTATCCGGCCCTGATATTTCTGTCAAGGGTCACCCGCACATTGGCCGGGCCGAACACAAATGCTTCCCGGTCATATACCACCATCGCCGCAGGTCTTAACCTCTGTCCTCTTATCTTGCTGTAAAATTCCATCATAAGCGGATCGCCGGATCTGAGCAGAAAGCCGTGATCGCCCTCCAATATCATGGCCGCCTGCCCGCAGGTCAGCCGCGCTGCATACTTTGCACACAGACCGTTTATCTTTATCTTTTTTTCCAGTCGTATAAATGACTTATCATTGCCGTAATACCTCAGCCGGAATTTTTCCCGCCTGTCTGTGCCGTCTGTTTTCTGCCGCAGGGCCAGGTCCTCAGGAGTATCAAAATACAGGCTGGTCACCTTATATGTCCCGTCTGCCCCGCTGTTGCCATCCCGGCGGAAAATATGACGAAGCCGGGAAGCCAATATATGATCGTCTCCCCGGTTGATCATCTGTTTAAGTTCGTGCCTGAACCTGACGGGATCTTTTTCTAAAATGATCTCTCCCATTTCTGTTTAATCTTCATATCCGGAATCGCCGTAGTTTGAGCTGCTGTAGTTGGTGGTCCCGCCATCATCATAATTGGTCGAACCATAATTGGTACCGCTGTCATAATTGGACGAACCGTAATTGGTGGTCCCGCCGTCGTCATAATTGGTCGAACCATAATTGGTATTTCCGTAGTTGCTGTTTCCGTAATTCCCGCCGGAAGATGACTGGCCCGATGACGGAGCAGGGGCCGATGATGCGCCATTTCCTGATTGGGCCTGAGATCCGGATGATGCGGAAGCATTTTGAGAGCCGGACGCAGACTGGGAGGCCCCATATGCTGAATCATTATAGTCCGTTACACCGTCGCTGCCTGTGCCGTAGTCGGTATCGCTGTAGTCGGTAACTCCGTCGTTATCAGGGCCGTAGTCAGTATCTCCATAATTGGTCCAGCCGTAATTGCTTTCTCCGAGAACATCTATCGGGGCAGAAACGCTGTTGGTCACCGTATATTGCTGGAGATCTTCCACTATGGTGCTCAGAAAATCGTCGCTGGGCAGATAGGAGCCGCTTTCTACTTCCAGAGTTATCTTGTTGCCTTCTCCTTCAATCTCCTCAGCAAAATATCCTGCCTCGTTTATCATCTCTACCAGTTCTCTGATGACCTGGTCGCAAGATTTTCCTTCATATCCGGAGTATCCCGCTATGATATTTTTTCCGTCATCATTGACACCTTCGATCTTGGTGACATCACCGTTCTTATCATAGGTTACCGCAATGTCAGGATTGACCTTGATCCTTATAACGCCTGTATCCGCTTCAAGCTGTCCTCCTGCTGAGGCGGACTGATCCTGACCGCAGCCGGTCATCAGACCTGCACACATTATAAGTACGAGCATCATGGCCGTTATGGCTGTCAAAGTTTTCTTTTTCATGGTTTTACTCTCCTTTTCTCAGCTTATTCAGATTTCGTCATCTTTTATTTGCTTTTGTATGTAGTTTACGAAGTCCCAAGTCAAAAATCGGGGTAGCCTGAAAAAATATTTTCACTCGTCGTAACCGCTGTCTCCGTCGCCATCATCGTCATCGTCGTCGTCATCATCTCCGCCGTCATCGTCTCCGTAACTGCTGGAACTGTCGCCATAATTGCTGGAATCATCAGAGGGATCTCCATAGCCGCTGGAACCGCTGCCGGCGCTTCCAGAGCCGCTCCAACTGCCTCCCGATGACGAGCCGCCGGAGTTCTGCGATCCGGTATCAGCCCCCTGATCCTGGCTCGCCGGCGGCTGGTTTCCTGAGGACTGTCCGTTGGCCCCTGAGCCTGATACCGCTGCGGAACCAGTCTGATCGCCTGAAGATGAACTGTAACTGCTGTCGCCATAGCCGCTTTCTCCATAACTGCTGTCACCGCCGTTTCCATCCGGCAATGTAACCGTATGCGCGTTTTCCTCCCTTGAGCCATCTCTGACATTGTACTGCTCTCCTATATGGATCTGGACTTCATAGATGATCGACTGCTGCGTTCTGTTTTTCCAGTCATCATCATCGGAATCTACGGTGATGGTGATATTTCCGTTTTCTGTCAGGTATCCCATTTCGATGGCCTTGTCTGCCAGTTCATCTGCCACATGATCTGCTGTTTTTCCAAAGGCGCTGTATCCCTCAAGCAGATCACGGCCGTCCTCGTTTATGCCTTCTGCCTTTATCACTCTGTCCAGTCTGTTTACCGATATCTCCACCTGGGGATTTATATCCATGTTTATGGTTCCGATCGATTTCAGCACCAATTCGTACGAACCAAACATCATCAGGCACAGACATGCGGCTGCCGCCAGAGCAAAGGTCAGTGCTCTGTTTTTTCTTCCCGACCCCGGCTTACCAGCCTCTGCACCGGTGTCATCCAGGTTTTCATCTGCACCGCTTTCTATTACAAAGTCTGTTTTCTGGCCGACACTGTAGCCAAGGTTGGCTACCTTGAGGAATCTTCCTTCACTGTCCAGGACTATAGCATAAGCCCTGTGACATTCCATTACCATATAGCTCATGCTCCGGTCCCTCCTTTTACTGTTTTTTTGCCCACCTGCCTGATATGTCCTCTTATTATTTCAAACCCGTTGGTAAATGCAAGGAGAAGCGCCACGATATATTTGCGGTGCCTTTCTATGGTCTTTCTTTCGACACCGGAAAGCTTTGTCAGCTCTGCCACCGGGAGTTTTTTTGTTTCGGTCAGCTTTTCCATCATCTCCGGACGCCCGGCGGCGACCTCCACCACGCTCTTGCAGGCTCTGAAAGTCCTTTCCTGTTTTGGGCAGTTCTGCGAAACATCGGCCAGCGAAAGGCCATATGCTGCAAGAGTCTCTGAAAACTCCGCTATCTCCTGGCATGCAGCCAGTCTGTCGTGCCGTTCTTTTATATCTTCTCTGCCTTTATCAAGCTTTTCTATGACAGACTGCATATCATCTTCAACGCCCAGGTTTACTTCCGCTATGCCCCGCCTGTATCTTGCCTCTTTCCTGTGATAGTCTGTTATCCTGCTTTTTATCACCAGAGAGGCATAATTCAGAAATGACCCTTTTGTCCTGTCATATCCCATGATGGCTTCATGAAAAGCAAACATTGCCACCTGTATCTCATCTTCACCGGCGGCTGATGCCTGTTTTTTCATATTTTTAGCTGCTTCTGACCTGATATACGGCATATATTCCCTTATCAGTAAATCTGCCCTGTCTGTATTTGCTTTGGCTGCTTCCACTTTTTTTACTATTTCGTGGTTACGGTCTGTCAACTCTTACACTTCCTTAAAATAGATTACGCTCAAAAAACGCGTTTTTTGGGGTCGCGCGCTTATTTTTTCATAATGTTTTAGAAAAGTATATATAAAATATGAAAATATTCTACCAGCAGTCCGTAAATTTTGTATCAAATCTGTGTAAAATATCCGTCAGGCCCATTGCGCATCCTCTGCTGCACATGCCCGTCTGCATGAACGGCGTTCTGCTTTCCTTTGCAAGTAAGGAAAGTGATAACAAGAAAGCATACATATGTTATAATGTTTTTATGCATGGGAATGTATGTTGAACGATTCAAACAACAGCAGCCTGATGCCGGAAGAATTGTTGCGGGGATTTATGTCACCGGGATTCCGGAGCATTGTAACTTGTATTGATGGTTCGCTCCGGATGGGTCTTTTGCGGGCAAAGTAATTGACAGCTCCCTTTTGAATGATCTGCCTGCCGGTGCAGATATTTGCGGCGAATGGGCCAGATACAAGATGAAAAGCTGAAAACTTTGATCTTAAGCCGTTTTCGCAAAGTCTTGCATCCGTTTTCACAGGGCTGCGGAAAAAATTTATCCCTGTCCGGATCAGTTAAAGAAGGAGGATGATATGATGGGTATGCTGAGGATCGCCCTGCTGCAGATAAGCCCGCTGGGTTCTGCAGAAAAAAACATGCAAAAAGGTATCACTTGGTGCCGGAAGGCCAGTCAGGAAGGCGCCGATATCGCCTTATTCCCTGAAATGTGGAGCAATGGATACAACATATATGATCGTCCGGCAGAGGAATGGATGGCCGAAGCTGTCCCAAATGACGGCAGTTTTGTCAGGGCATTTCAGGACACGGCAAGGGATCTTGGCATGGCCATAGGGATAACCTTTCTTGAAAAATACAGATCAAACCCAATGAATTCATTGACCCTCTTTGACCGGTACGGAAAAAAGCTTTTTACTTATTCCAAGGTGCATACATGCGCCTTTGATGCGGAAAAAGATCTCACTCCGGGAGATGATTTCCATGTGGCGGTTTTAGATACAGCCTGCGGTCCGGTAAAAACAGGGGCCATGATCTGCTTTGACAGAGAATTTCCGGAAAGCGCCAGGATACTCATGTTAAAAGGCGCCGAACTCATCCTTGTACCCAACGCATGTCCGATGGAGATAAACCGCCTGTCCCAGCTGCGGGCACGGGCATTTGAAAACATGACGGCCATCGCCACCTGCAACTACCCCGGTTCTGTCCCTGATTGCAACGGCAATTCAACAGTCTTTGACGGAATGGCCTATCTGCCAGGTGAAGGAGGTTCCAGAGACACATGCATACTTCGGTCCGGCGAACAAGAAGGTATATATATCTGTGAGCTTGATCTGGCAATGCTGCGTGATTACCGCAAGAATGAAGTGTTTGGCAATGCTTATCGTCATCCGGAAAAATATGGCCTTCTGACCAAGGCAAAGTAAACAGGAATTTATCTTTCCTCAAGCAAAAAGTCCCACTTTCTGCCTGTTTGGGCGAACTGCGGGACTTTTTCCCTTATGGGGTTATTTTTCTGCAATACTATCAGGCTGATCTGCTATATCAAATATCTTCTTTCCTCTCAGATATGTCTGTTCAACCTTTATATCCTTGATATCATCCGGTATTGTCTTTTGGATATCCCTGTCTATGACTACAAAGTCAGCCGACTTTCCTATCTTTATGCTGCCTTTGCTTTCCTCACAGAAACAGGCGTAAGCGCTGTTGATGGTAAACAGTCTCAGAGCCTGATCGAGGGTCAGATCCTGCTCAGGTTTCCAGCCTCCTGCCGGATTGCCGTCAAGATCTTTTCTGACCATTGCAGCATAGATATTTTCCATCACATTCAGCGATTCCACAGGGCAGTCTGAGCTTCCCGTCGGATGGAGGCCAAAGTCAAAGAAACTCTTCCAGTCATAGGCGGTGGCAGCCCTTTCAGGTCCGAGCCTGTCATCCAGTATCTTAAGGTCATAGTTCAGGAATATGGGCTGTATATATGCTATGAGGTTCAGCTTTTTCATCCTTTCAAGCTGCGCAGGCGTCGTAACCTGGCAATGGATTATGCCATGGCGTTCGTTAAGACGGGGCCAGTTTTGCTGCGCTTCTTCAATGGCGTCCATCACCTCGTCTACAGCGCCGTCTCCTATGGCGTGGATGGCTATCTGCATACCGGCCTCGTGGCACATCTTTACCATCGCTCTGAGGTTTTCGGTGGTAAACAGGAGCATTCCCCTCTGTGACGGGTCGTCAGAATACGGCGCATTGAGGTAAGCGGTCCTGGCGCCCAGGGCACCGTCGGAAAGGAGTTTAAGAGGTCCAAGAGTGTACATGCCCTCGCCCAGGTTCCATCCGGTGTGATAACCGTTGTCAAGAAAGTCCTGGATCTTTTCCACGGCAGGCAGGTTGCACTGCTCATAAACTCTGATCTTCAGCTTTCCTTCCTCTATAAGTTCAGTATATGCCTGGATCACTTTTTTATAGTTGGTCGGCACATCTTTGAAATCGTCAGAATGTATCTCCACTATGCCGTGAGCTGCCGCTTCGTCCTGTGCCAGCAGGATCAGTTCCTTTATCTCCTCCACTTCCTGCTCAGGGATAGCGTCAAGTATGCACGCTCTGGCCCTTTCCCTGAAAATACCAAGAGGTACTCCGTTCTCGTCAAGATCTATCTGTCCGCCATCAATATGGGGAGCAGAGTTTTCCATGCCTATCATCTCAAGGCCCTTGCTGTTGGTAACGATGACATGTCCGCATGTCCTCACAAAGCAGAGAGGATGTTCAGTGGTTATCTTATCAAGGTCATACCTGGTGATGAACCTGGCTTCATCTTTAAAATGATCCTGGTTCCAGCCCCTTCCTCTTACCCACTTTCCGGCAGGCACATGATGATCTTCTATGTACTTTCTGCTCTTTTCTATAAGACCGGTTATGCTGTCGCAGTCGTTGTGGTTAATATCTTTCAGGAGCATTCCCAGTGAAAGTATGTGCATATGGGTCTCGAAGAAAGCCGGCAGGACTGTCTTGCCGCCCAGGTCTACCATTTCACCGTCCGCCGCAGCCTCTTTCACCTGGCTGTCCGTACCGGTCTTGATGAATCTGCCGTCCTCCACGGCAAAAGCCTGTATGTTATCACCCTCAAGGGTTATGATGTTTCCGTTGTAATATACTGTTTTCATGTCCTTCTCCTGAGAAAAAGCCGGCTGCGCCCTGCATAGCATGTGACAGCCGGCCATCTTTAGTTTATGCGGTTTCCTCTTTACTGTCCTTTTGATCTTTATCCTTTTTAAGCTTTTTCTGCTTATCGCCTGCATGAGCGATCTTGAACCCGGTTATGGAGTATATGAGTTCAAATACAACGCTCAGGTAAGTCATAGGAGCAAAGATAACAAATTCCATTACCGGAACGCCTAAGGTCGTTGAATAGAAAGCCCCTGATAAGCTCCACGGGATACAAGGTGCAAGGGCGGTACCCGTATCTTCCATGGTCCTTGACAGGTTCTTTTTGTCCAGCCCGAACCTGTCGTACAGGTCTTTCATCATGTTTCCTATGATGATGAAAGATACATAGTAGCTTATCACTACCATGAAAAGTATGGTGTGCAGGAATATAGCTGAAATGAGCAGCTGTCTTTCGCTCTTGATGGTATTGCTCAGCTTGTCTATGATTGCAAGTACAGCTCCGGAAGCTTTCAGAGGACCTCCGAATACGCCTGCGGCGAGTACCATTACGATGGTCCCCAGCATGCTGTTAAGTCCGCCTCTTATAACAAGGGTGTCAACGATCTCAACTCCGGTCGGCTCTGCATATCCGCTGGCCATGGCGTTGATGACATCCATAAATGAAGCGCCCTGGAATACCCATGCCAGTACCATTGCTACAAGGATCCCTGAGAAGAAAGTAGGCACGGTAGGCTTCTTAAGAACTATGAGAGCTATGACCACTACCGGAGGTATCAGCATTATAGGATTGATATTAAATGTGCTGTCCAGAGTAGACAATATTATATCATATTCTGCACTTTCTATGGTAGAACCGGTGTGGTTCAGTCCCAGTATCGCATAAAGCACCAGTGATACCACCAGCGACGGCACCGTGGTCCACAGGAGATATTTGATATGATCCACAATATCTACATCGCATACTGCTGATGACATTACTGTCGTATCTGATAATGGAGAAAGCTTGTCTCCAAACAGTGCTCCTGTGGTGATCGCTCCTGCCGTATATGCCGGAGGGATTCCAAGTCCTATGGACACTCCCATGAGAGCAACTCCTGCAGTGGAAATAGTTCCCCATGAGGTGCCTGTCATTATGGACATGAGCGCACCTATGAGGCATGTAACCACTAGGAATATTCCCGGACTTATGAACTGCATTCCGTAATATACCAGTGACGGGATGGTGCCTGAAATAGTCCATGTTCCCACCAGCATACCTACGCACATGAGTATCATAACCGGTGAACACATGGATTTGAAGTTTTCTTTGATCTCGGTTTCAATATCGTCCCATTTCACTCCCCATATCATGGCAAGGGCGCAAACAGGGGCAGCAGCGCAGAGCAGTGAAACAGAAGTATCCGCAGCAAGCCATGCTTTCACTATTATTATGACCGCTATGGCTATCACCAGCAAGATTACGGCCTGTCCAAAGCTGACTCTTTTCTTTTCTTCCATAATCGCATTCCTTTCATAATTGCTGAATTGATTTTGTAAGGAGCGCTCTTATCTTTTGGGCCGGCTGGCCCTTCCGAAAAACCTTCCCCTAAAGGCTGTCCGGATCTGACATGTCAACTTACTAACAAAATAATCGAAAGGAATGGATTTTTCCAATATAAAATAGGGCATGAGTTTATGACACAAAAAGCATAAAAAAGAGGATCCCATCCCCTTTTTCACATGTGTATCCGCTGCATTTTTCTTATGTTTCTTTAAAATACTCTTTCAGGAACTCATAAAACAGCACGGCAGCAGATCCCTTGTAATAGGGCCTGTTCCATCTGACATATATGGTCCTGCGGCACGGCGGGTCGAATCGCCGGAATTCCACAGCAGAATAGTCATCCAGCTCCCATGTTTTTTCAGGGAAAAATGCCGGAGCCATCCCCTGGCTGATTATCCTGCGCAAAGTCACCGGGCTGTCCGTTTCAAAACTTATGTTTAACCTGGCGCCTGCCTGCTTCACATACTTTTCTGTTATATCTCTCACCGGCCTTCCCCGAACCAGTGAAGCTATCTTGATGTCAGCTAGATCTGATAAACGCAGCACCCCCCCCCGGACATACATCGCAGCTTTTAGGTACAGCCAGCAGGATATCTTCTTCCAGCAGCACCGTTGAGTTTTCGGGTTCTTCTCCCGGAACAGCGGAGTTGACTATCAGGTCCAGCGATGAAATTGAATTGTCCTCGTGGTAGTGCTGCAATACCCTGAGATTTATATTAGGGTATCTTTCTTTGAATTTTCCCATTATATCTACAATGAGGCTGGACATGGAATAAAATCCCACGCTCACCGCCATATCTCTTCTGTTTTTCATCTCTGACAGTTCGTCCCTCATGCTGTCTACCGCATTAAGTATCTGGGTGCAGTACCGCAGGAATATCCGGCCGTTTTCATTGAGTTCGATCTTGCGGCCTTTCCTGTCAAAGAATTCCATTTCAAATTCATCTTCAAGCCGTCCTATCATCCTTGAAAGGGATGACTGGGAGATGCAGAGCTCATCGGCCGCCTGGGTCAGTGTCCTTGAATGGGCGATCTTATAAAAATATCTGAGTTGTAACAGTTCCATCGTTTTATTCCTTTCAGACAATCAACTTATAACTGATTTTATATTGGAAAGGGTTAAAAATCAAGAGTATACTTTCAGACAACCGGCCTGAGCCGGCAACAGATATGTCAGAAAAGAGGGATAAATATGATAAACGGGGCAGCCATCATCTCCGGCTGTATGTTATTCGGCTTTTTCATAGGAAACATCATAGGAAGCCTGGTAGGCATAGATTCCAATGTGGGCGGCGTAGGATTCGCAATGATAATGCTGCTCCTCATAACCGACAGGATGGAATCCAGAGGCAGGATGAATGACAACATATCAGGCGGTATAAAATTCTGGCAATCCATGTACATTCCCATCGTAGTAGCCATGACCGCCACACAGAATGTGGTAGAAGCACTTGATTCGGGACTTCTGGTCATACTTGCGGGAGTATCCGTAGTAGCAGTCGGATTTGTGATCGTCTGGGCATCAAGCCTGCTGCCGGGACACAGCAGTCCATCTCCCGGAGAAAAAGATACAGATGAGGAAGGAGCTTCAGTATCATGAACCTATCAGAAATCATAAAGGATATTTTTATCGAAAATGCATTTGTAATGTCTTTCCTGCTGATCGCAGCGGGTATAGCCATTTCCGGGCTTATTTCAAAATATATGTTCAGAGGAAAGATACCCACATCGGCCGTAGCCATCGTAACAGGCCTTGTCATAGCCTTTGTAGGCGGAAAGATAACAGGCGGCAGCCAGGGTATAGCTGATATAGATATGTTCACGGGTATAGGCATACTGGGCGGAAGCAGTCTCCGTGACTTTGCCATCATATCCACTGCCTACGGAGCCAGCTTGAATGAACTGAAAAAATCTGGTATAGTAGGTTTAGTCTCATTGTTTATCGGTGTCACATATGCTTTTATTTTAGGAGCTGTTCTGGCGCTGGTATTCGGTTATACATCTCCTGCCGATATTGCGACCATAGGAGCCGGCGCCGTAACTTTCATCACGGGAGCCGTCACCGGAAGCGCAGTTGGCGCCTCTTCGGAAGTCATCGCCCTGGCCATTGCCATAGGAGTTGTCAAATCCATTGCGGTAATGATAGCAACTCCTCTGCTTGCCAAAAGGATCAAGCTGGACAATTTTCGTTCTGCCATGATATACGGCGGAATAGTAGGTTCCACATCCGGCGTTTCCGCCGGACTGACGGCCACTGATCCCAAACTGGTCCCGTATGGCGCCATGACGGCTATATTTCTGACCGGGCTGGGCTGTCTCATGTGCCCGACAGTTTTTTTCGGAGTTGTAAATCTTATTTTTTAGGTGAGTGCATATGACTTTGAATTTCAGACAATCCTGCCTGCTGCTGGCAGGCGTGGCCATCATAATGCTTGGGGGCATTTTCCTCTGGGACATGCCCATCTCCATATTGCTGCTGCTTGAAGCCGTATTTACGGGCATTGTGGCCATCGCCAAGAAAATACCCTATGAACAGCTTCAAAAGACGATCTTTGACTCCATTTCAGCCATAATATCGCCTATCCTCATATTACTGCTCATCGGCGGCCTGGTAGCAAGCTGGATCATGTGCGGCACGGTGCCCACACTGATCTACATAGGGCTCAAGGCCATCGACCCAAGCATTTTTCTTATAGTAACCTTCCTCATGTGCTCTCTGACATCCATGCTCATCGGCACATCCTGGGGAACCATTTCAACCCTGGGCATAGCTTTTATGGGGATCTCAAACGGACTTGGCGCCGCTCCCATATATACGGTGAGCGCCATCGTGTCCGGCGCTATCCTCGGTGACAAGATGTCGCCCCTTTCAAGCTCTGTCGTGCTGGCCTGCCAGCTGACTGGCTGCGGTCCCATAGACAACATGAAGGCTCTGGCCAGGACCAACGGGCCCTGCTTCCTGCTTTCTCTTATCATATACGGATATATAGGATTTTTTACGGAAAGCGCCGGCAGCGGTTCGGCAGACACATCAGGACTGCTCAGCGCCCTGACCGGAGAGTTTACCATCAATATACTCACCCTGCTCCCTCCTGCGCTTCTCATCGTCCTCATCCTCCTGAAAGTCCCTACTATCCCTACCTTTGTGGCCGGTGTTCTTGCAGGCGCCGCCGAAGCGCTGCTCATTCAGGGATATCCGGTAGAAGATGTGGCTCAGGGGCTTCTTTCAGGATATGACTTCGCCGAAGATCCTGTTGTAAACCAGCTGCTTAATTACGGCGGAATGGACGGCATGGCTTCGATACTCACCATGCTGATGTTTGCAGCAGCCTTTGGAGGCATAATCAAAAAACTTGGCGTCATCGACTGCCTCCTCGGCAAGATCTTCGGAGATTCCGGCAATGTTTTCCGCATAATCACTTCATCGGCAATAGTCCACGCCGTTTGCTTTGTTGTCACCGGAAATTACTATGCTATCAATTCCATCCTGGCTCCGTCTCTCAACGAGATCTACGACCGTCATGGACTGCCGCGGGAAAATGTTTCCGCCATATTGCTGGATACAGGTACAGGTATCTCTCCTCTGGTACCCTGGAGCGCCACCTCTATATTTGTATCAGGCACATTGGGATATGCATCTTTGGATTATTGTCTGTTTGCGCCGATCTTATGGCTGGCTGTGGTCATATATCCGGCTGTAGGCTTCATCCAATGGAAAAAGAAACGCCGTCTGTCTGCTTTTTCGGACAGGGCCGGCCATAAGGAGTAAATATGAAACAACTGTTCGAAATCTTTACTGTTTTTTTTAAGATGGGGCTGTTCACCATAGGCGGAGGATATGCCATGCTGCCTCTTATACAAAAGGAAGTGGTTGAAAACCGCGGCTGGATGACAGACAGCGAATTCCTCGATGCGATCTCGCTTACCAACAGCCTGCCCGGCCCTCTTGCCGCCAATGCGGCAACATTTGTCGGTTATAAGCTGAAAAAAGTCAGAGGTTCCTTTTCCGCTGTCATCGGTGTAATGGCGCCCAGCATAATCATCATACTGCTGATCGCAGCCATCTTTTCAGAAGTGACCGATTATCCAGCAGTCAGGAACTTTTTCCGCGGGATAACTCCTGCTGTGGCTGCTCTCATACTGTATTCTGTCATAAAGCTGGCAGCAAGCGCACAGATAAGCCGGCATTTAAACTGGCTGATAGCTCTTGCGTCATTTGCAGCCATTACCGTTTTTGATATCCATCCCATAATCGTTATCCTGGCAGCCGCTGTCTATGGCCTTTTTCTGTCGTCAAAAGTGGCGGCGGTTACAGGCGGAAACGATGTCGATAAAGACAGTGATACAGACAGCAATATTGAAAACAAGGAGGTTAAGTGAGCATGAGTCTGTTTTTGCATGTATGTCTGGCATTCTTAAAGATAGGAGCCTTTTCTTTCGGGGGAGGTTATTCTGTGCTCACTTTGATAGAAAGCGAGATAATCCAGGCCAACGGCTGGCTTTCCCCTGAGGACTTTGTTGATATAGTAGCCATCGCCGAAATGACGCCCGGACCCATCGCGGTCAATTCTTCCACCTTTGTGGGATACAATATGTTCGGCATTGCCGGAGGCATAGTCTGCTCTTTGTGTACAGTAGCAATACCTTTTATCATTTCCCTTATGGTATCTGCTTCATTTGCCAGGTTCAGGGATAATATCTATCTGAAAAAAGCCCTCTGCGGCATCAGGCCTGCCGTTATCGGGCTCATAGCTTCTGCTTGTATTTCTGTCGGACAGACTTCCATAACCGACTGGTGGAGTGTGGGCATATTTGCCATCGCATTTATCATGGTCTGGAAGCTGAAGGTGAATCCCATCATCACGCTGCTCTCCTGCGGGATGGGCGGAGTGCTGCTGTTCGGGTTTATGGGATGACCTGCTTTGCCGCTGACATGGGTTATCTGACGCCGGCTGATCCGTATCAGGCCTCAGCCCTGCCTTCGTCCCTGTACATACCCATCAGCCAGTACAGGATGACTCCCCCGGCGTTTATCAGAGCGAAGAACACATATACTCCTCTGGCGCCTGTCAGATCGAGGGCAATGCCTCCCATAAAGCTGCATACGATCACGCTCAGGTTATTTCCAAGGGCATAATATACCGAAATAGCCATACCCGACATTTCCGGCGGGACTATCTTATTGAAATACCTTACTATCTCAACCAGTATCACTCCCTGGCTTATGCCTTGCAGGAAAAATGTCCCAAGCAGTATGCCGTATCCCGGTCCGCTGGCGTAAAGGGCAAATCTGCCGACCATGATCACCCCGCATATCAGTATTAGTCTTTCTATACCGATTTTTCTTGAAAGCCATGGTGCCAGGGCCATCATCGGCGCTTCACTGCCGGTCATCAAAAGGAAAGCCGTTCCTACTCCGGCTATCGTCCCTCCGCCTTCTATAAACAGATAGCTGAAATAAGTATTGTTGGCTACGCTGGTACCTGTAAGAAGGAAAGCGCAGATCAGCAGCTTGACAAATTTCTTATCCCTCATCAACTGGCCCATCTTTATCTTCTTGGTCTTTTCACGATAGACAGGGGGATCGCTTTCCCTTATCATGAGAATGGCAGTTATCATAAAAGCTGCAGCATATATATAGAATATATTGACCAAGCCGCTGGAACCGGCAAGTTTTCCCACGGCAAAAGCGGCCACCGCATATCCCGCCGCTCCGGTTGCCCTTATCACAGGAAAGTTGTTGCTCTTGCTTATGACAAAAGAATCTGTCAGCCCATATACTGGTCCCTGAAATGCATACATCATGCTGTATATCAGTGCAAAAGCCGCAAATACGGCCGTGGTGGAACTCAGCAGGCCAAGACCCGCCGCCGCCATGCACATAGATATTATAAGCCAGCGCTTTTTGTCAATGTTGGCATAGATCTTTCCCCACAGAAGCCCTGCCAGTATGGCTGCTCCTGTTCCCAGAGAAGTGATGATCCCCACCTGTGTCCCGCTGAATCCTATGGAACTCAAATATTGCCCGATCAGGGGACATAAGCTCCCAAGGGGACAATATATGAAAAAGTACAATATACATCTGTTCAGATCGCTTCCGCGCTGCATATCCCGGTCCATTTTTTTCTCCTTAACTGCAATATACAGTATATCAAACAAGCCTCCTGCAAACAATAATCATACAAATATTTTGGAGGTGGAAATTTTGCTTATAGTAGCTATCAGGACTTTTATCATGTATTTCGCTGTCCTCCTTGCCATAAGGATAATGGGAAAGTCCGAGCTTTCAAAAATGTCTCCCTTTCAGATGGTCATAGCCTTTATGATAGCCGAACTGGCGGCAATACCCATTGATTCCCCCGATGCTTCACTGATAAACGGAGTGATAGCCATTGCCATGCTTATGTTCCTGCAAGTCTTTATATCTTTTCTGACCACAAAGAGCGAAAGCTTCAAAGTGTTCATTTCCGGCCGCCCTGCCATGCTCATCGAAAAAGGCCGGCTCAATGTGAAGGAAATGGCCAGGCAGCGTATTACCACCACGGATCTTCTGGAGCAGCTCCGTATAGAAAACTGCCCTTCTGTCAGCGATGTGGAGTATGCCATATTAGAATCCAACGGCCAGCTTTCGATCATACAAAAGCCAGACAGCCGCCCTCTTACGCCCAAAGATATGAAGATCCCTTCTTCCGGAAATTCCATGCCGGTGATCCTCATATCCGACGGAAATGTCTACAAAGACAATCTGGCCTCTGCCGGCCTTGACAGAGCAGATCTTGAGGCAAAGATAAACGATGCCGGCGCATCATCGGTAAAGGATGTTTTCCTTGCTTTCTGTGACAGTGAGAAAAAAGTCCACATCTATATATCATGTGAACCTTCCCTGCCTTATGCCGAGGAGATATCCCTATGAGAGATCTGATAGTTTCCGTTGCCATAGTCGCAGTCCTTGTGGTCAGCTGGCTCTTCTTTGACTCATACTCGGATAAGGCCGTATCTTCTGTCTCAGCGACCATAAGAAACGAGATCATTCCAGCCGTGGAAGCTGAACACTGGGACCTGAGCCGCCTGATGAGCGGGGAACTTTGGGACCGGTGGCAGGATTACCAGGATGTCGCACTGATATTCATAAGTTCCGAGGAACTGCTGGAAATAGACCAGTGCATGGCAAAGGCCATAAAATATATTGAAGCAGAGGATGTCTCCAATTCATCCGGCGAACTGAACGCCCTTGCTGAACAGCTTGATTTTCTGGTAGCCAGAGAAAAGATAAATCTGGAAAATATTTTCTGATATATGTCCTCTTCACCATCCGCTGTCCCCCTGATCTGCCTTCTTTTACCTGACAGGGGGGACGGACTCCACCTGGAAAGACAGTTTTTTTCTGTATGGGGGGGATGGTTCCACCCGTTTTGATTTTTTCTGGTTTCAGGGGGGAGCAGAACGGACGAGATTTCAATAGTTTCGATGAAAAATGACAACTGTGCTTGTCATTTTTTGTCCGGCAACAGAAAAAATTCCCCCCTGATCGCACATAAATTATCTGTTTGGGTGGTCAAGCCCATATAATGGTGTAAAATCAAAAAATAAAAAGAGCACATAGCTCTA
>ERZ826764.869-NODE-869-length-39817-cov-4.954454_pt1 | contig 39817 bp, 38 predicted proteins | sample MGYA00519870_ERZ826764 | MGnify/ENA primary metagenome ERZ826764 (study PRJEB31778, sample SAMEA3449239) | human gut metagenome | biome: human gut; feature: human-associated habitat; material: faeces | place: United Kingdom | collected 2010/2012 ...
TCAAACTTTTTCATAAAATCACTTGAATTTTATATAGTTAGCTTTCAAATTAAATAACTTCTAAATAAAAACTAGGCATAGTTGTCCTAGTTCATCTAGAAGAACTACTTTATACTCCGTAAAGTGTATCCTTAGATATAGGCAAGTATTCCGACTCTGTTTCTTTGTTTAAGCGTCTTCCCAGTTTCCCAGTGACTTTATGCTTATCCTCCACATTACGGCGGCGGGACCGTCCAGGTTTTACACCTGATTCCTTTTTAATTTAAATATAAAATATTCAAAACCTATAAATATTATTCAATTTTACTTTGTACTTGGTTATTATATTATAGATGTTAAAAAAAATATAGATGAAATAAAAAAAATCGCATGAAATCATGCGATTTTAGATTATCTGATTGTTGTGCCTACTGGTAATTCTCCTGCATCTACAACACCTAATACTTTTTTATCTCCACCAGCAAGAACCATACCTTGAGATTCTACACCCCTTAATTTAGCTGGTTTTAAGTTAGTTACAACAATTACTTTTTTACCAACAAATTCTTCTGGTTTATAGACATCAGCAATACCACTAACAATTTGTCTTGGTGTTTCTTCACCTACATCAATTTGACTTACTAATAACTTATCAGCATTTGGATGTTTTTCACATTTAATAACTTTTCCAACTTTTAATTCAATTTTAGAGAAATCATCAATTGTAATTTCTTGTTTAGCTTCTGTTTCTTGTTTTTCTTTAACTGCCTTAATTGATGCTTTTTGTTTTGCTTCAATAACTTCTACTTTTTTAGCAATTTCTTTTGGATCTAATCTAGCAAATAACATTTCTGGTTTTTCAACAACTTTTGTACCACTTGCATATTTACCAAATTCTTTTAAACTTTCAAAATCACGTTGATCTGTATTGATTTGATCTAATATTTTTGTAGCTGTTGAAGGCATATATGGATATAACATAACAGCAGAGAAACGAATTGATTCAATTAAGTTATATAATACTGTAGCTAAACGATCTTTTTTAGTTTCATCTTTAGCTAATACCCATGGCATTGTTTCATCAATATATTTATTTGTTCTTCTTAATAAGTTAAAGATTTCATCTAAAGCATTTGATGCTTTCAATTCATCCATTTTAGCGATAGCTTTACCTGGCATTGCAAGAGCTAAATCTTTTAATTCTTGATCTACATCTTCACATACATTTTTATTTTCTACAATACCATCAAAGTATTTATTAGACATTGCAATTGTTCTATTAACTAAGTTTCCTAAAACATTGGCAAGATCACTATTAATTCTTTCTACTAATAAATCCCATGTAATACTTCCATCATTATCATAAGGAATTTCATGTAATACGAAATATCTTACTGCATCTACACCAAAGATATCTACTAAATCATCTGCGTAAATAACATTTCCTTTTGATTTAGACATTTTGCTTTCACCTTGTAATAACCAAGGATGTCCAAATACTTGTTTTGGTAATGGAATATCTAAAGCCATTAACATAATTGGCCAATAGATAGTATGGAATCTAACAATATCTTTTCCAATTAAATGTAAATCAGCAGGCCAGAATTTTTTATATAACTCACCATGATTTCCATCCGCATCATATCCTAAACCTGTAATATAGTTTGTTAAAGCATCAATCCATACATAAACAACATGTTTAGGATCAAAATCAACTGGGATAGACCATTTAAATGATGTTCTAGATACACATAAATCTTGTAATCCTGGTTTTAAGAAGTTATTCATCATTTCATTTTTTCTTGAAACTGGTTGAATAAATTCAGGATGATCTTCGATATGTTTAATTAAACGATCTTGATATTTAGATAATTTAAAGAAGTATGCTTCTTCTTTAGCATCATGAACATCTCCCCCACAGTCAGGACATTTACCATCTACTAATTGTGATTCAGTAAAGAATGATTCACATGCTGTACAATATTTACCTTCATAATGACCTAAGTAAATATCACCTTTGTCATATAATTTTTTAAAGATTTTTTGTACTTGTTTTTCATGGTATTCATCTGTCGTTCTCATGAATCGGTCATAGGATGTATCCATCATATCCCAAATATTTTTTACAACGCCAGCAACTTGATCAACGTATTGTTTTGGTTCAATTCCAGCTTCTTTTGCTTTAATTTCAATTTTTTGACCATGTTCATCTGTTCCTGTTTGGAAACGTACATTATAGCCTTCTTGTCTTTTAAATCTTGCAATTGCATCAGCTAAAATAATTTCATAAGTATTACCAATATGAGGTTTACCTGATGTATAAGTAATTGCAGTTGTAAGATAATAATCTTTTTCGTTTTTCATCTTTTAATCTCCTTTACAAAATAAAAAAACGCCCTATAAAAGGACGAATAATCGCGGTACCACCTTTTTTACACATTGCTGTGTCACTCAAAACTTTAACGCAGTTAACGATTATTTCTAACTATTCGAAATAACTACTCCTGGACCATCCCTTAAAGTTCAATATACTGATTTTCACCATCCATCAGCTCTCTAAATATCTTCCTTTAACATCTTCCAATCTTCGTATTTTTGTATCCTTAATAACTTTATCAAACCCTTAATCTATTGTCAATGTGTTTCAAGAAAAAGAAAATGTTTCACGTGAAACAAAAATAGTATAGCCGAAACTATACTATCTATATTCACTATGACCTTTATATTTTATTAAATCAGATACAGTCACAAATTGATAACCTTCTTTACTTAATTGATCCAGAGCCATTTCCAAACCAGCTATCGAGTTTTCGTGAATATCATGAATTAAAATAATATTACCATCACCACTTTTTACTTTTGCATCAGCAATAATATTATTACATACTGTTTGTGCACCATCTGGTTTCTTACTATATCTCCAGTCTTCAGTATCTCCATCCCATAATATCATGTTCAAGCCATAAGAATGAAAAGCATTTTTTACATTATCATTTTTAGCTCCATAAGGAGGTCTTATCAATGTTGGTTCAGTTCCTGAAGCTTTAAAACATGCTTCTTGCGTTCTATTTATTTCAGCATCAAGTGTTACAGGATCCAATTTTGTAAGTTGTGCATGACTATATGTATGACTTGCAAGTTCATGTCCTCTTTCATAAACTTCTTTTACAATATTTGGATAAATTTCCATATTTCTTCCTAATTCAAAGAATGTTGCTCTTCCATTATACTTTTCAAAAGCAGCCATTGCTCTTTCTGTTAAGGTTTTATGTGGTCCGTCATCTAATGTAATTGCAACCATTTTCTTTTTAGGATCCACTTTCATTAATTTTGGTGCTTTTATATCTAATGGTGCATTTGATGGAATATTTTTATTTGCTAATTTAATATAGTCTTTATTTTGTTCATAATTAACAACAATTTTATTTTTCAATTTTTGATCACTGTAATAAGTAAATGATTTTTTACCAACTTCTATCGATGTAGAATCTTTGTTAAATTCACCTATTCCCATAGAATTTAATAAATCACCATATTTGCCACGCAAACAATCTTTTAAGGTAAGCAACTGATTTGTTTTACAATCATATGTCATTATGTATTTTAATTGATCTGTTTTCTTTTTATTTTCGCTTACCCTTTTATAATCTAATTTGACCACAATATATTGTTTATATATTTTCTTACAAGAGTAATCTAAATATAGTATATCTTTTTGGTCTTTTTTCTTTCTTTGTGATTTTAAATAATTATTATTTGATTCTTTTATAATTTTATTTAAGTTCTTTTCTTTTACCTTTGGATAATAAAACGATACATAAAAGTGATCATTTTCTTTTTCATAACGTTCTACAGTACCGTATTGTTTAGTGTTCTCATCATAAGAATTATACTCCTTATAATTTCTTTCACCATTAAACAACAACACAAATGAACCTATTATAATTACAATCACAACCACAACTGCAATAAATATAGGTACTTTTGATTCTCTTTCATAATAATTTCTTCTTCTATTCATATTCCTGCCCTCCACTATCCTTACTATATCATATTTTAATATTTATTAATATGTTTCACGTGAAACAAAAAATACCATTATTTTGAATGGTATTCTTGATAAACACTATTTTTATTTAACCCTCTTTGTTTTGCTACTTCCTTAATAGCATCTTTTGTAGACATTCCTTTTTCAATATACATATCTACATCTTCTTTGATTGTTGTTGTAAATACAATCTCTTCTTGTATTTCATTAGAACCCTCTACAACAACAACCATTTCCCCTTTAAGTTCATCTACAATAGAAAGAACTTCAGAAATTTGTCCTCTAATAATTTCTTCATGCTTTTTTGTGATTTCTCTACATAAAGCAATATTTCTATCACCTAAGATATCTAACATCAAAGAAAGCGTTTTTTTAATTCGATGTGGTGATTCATAAAAAACGACTGTTTCTTTATATTTTTTTAAATCTTGTAGTTCCTTTTTCTTTTTCTTATCTAAGTGATCTAAAAAACCATAAAATAAGAATGGCTGTGGAGCTATCCCAGAAACGACTAATGCATCTAAACATGCATTACATCCAGAAATAGGTACAACATTAATATCTTTTGAAATTGCTTCTTTTACAAGTTCATATCCAGGATCAGAGATTGCTGGATAACCAGCATCGCTTACTAAAGCAATATCATTTCCTTCTTCTAATAAACTTATTAATTTAGGGATAGATTGTTTTATATTATGTTCATGATGTGAAATTAGTTTTGTTGAAATATTAAAATGATTAAGTAATTTAACTGTATTACGTGTATCTTCGGCAGCAATATAGTTTGCTTCATTCAATATATTAATAGAACGATATGTCATTTCATCTAAATTTCCAATTGGTGTTGCTACTAAATATAAAGTTGGCTGATTATTTTCAAAACTCTTTTGTCTATTCATCTATTTTCTCTCCAAACATCTTTCTTACTTCATTACTATAACTTCCATCATCATTATGAGCATATAGAGGTGATTCAATTTTAATACCTTTTTTTCCTTTATACATACCTTCTACTAATAAAACATGTGACTCTCTATTCATTTTAGGATATACAAAGCGTATACGTTTTGGTTCAATATCATATTTTTGCATTAAATTTAAAATATCAATCATACGATCAGGGCGATGAACGATTGCAAATCGTCCTTTATTGTCTAATAGATATGCTGCAGAAGAAATAATTCCTTCTAAATCTATTTTTACTTCATGACGAGCAATTGTTAAATATTCATTTTCATTAAGATTACTATCCTCTCCTACTTTAAAGAATGGAGGATTACAAACAATCAATTGTGCTTTTGTGAGATTTTTAACAACTTCTTTAATATCACCATGAATTATTTCTATTTGTTCCTCTAAATCATTCATTTGAATGTTTCTTTTTGCAAGTTCAACTGCCTCTTCTTGAATTTCAATACCTGTAATTTTTTTAGGTGTTCGTTTAGAAAGAAGTAAAGGAATTGCAGCATTATTTGTACCAAAATCTACTATGTTTCTTACATCTTTATTAATTGTACAAAATTGAGATAATAAAACAGTATCCAAAGAAAAGTTAAACATATCTTTTCTTTGGATAATCTTTAAATCATTATGTGCTAATAAATAATTAACGACTTCTTTGTTTTCCATTTTTCTTACCTGCATGATTAGATTTATCGAATTTTATTTCATCTAATCTTACAAATACAATTCCATTTTTATTCTCAATTTTTACTAAATCATTAATGACATTTAATCCTGTAACTTTTGCATCTGCCCCTTGATAGATAACATGTGATCCTATTTTAGGAAATCTTTCTTTTTCAATTGAATAAACTTCATCTTCGTATTTTAAGCAACAAAGTAATCTTCCACAAGCACCTGAAATTTTATCAATATTAATGGCAAGCATTTGATTTTTAGCCATGTTAATTGAAACACCATTAAATTCTCCTAATAAAGTAGAACAACATAATGGAAGTCCACATGTCCCTATTCCACCAATAACTTTTGCTTTATCTCTTGGTCCGATTTGCCTTAATTCTATTCTGCATTTAAATACAACAGCGAGTTCTTTTAACAACTCTCTAAAATCAACACGATCATCAGAAGTATACATGAAAATAATTTTTGCTTTATCTAGAGTGTATTCACAATTTGTAAGTTGCATATTTACATCATAGCGCGAAACGATTTCTTTACATGTTACCAATGCTTGTTTAGCATCATAAAGATTTTTTTGATAATTTTCTAAATCTTTTTTAGATGCTTTTCTTAAAATTTTTTTTAATTCTGTATCTAAATTAAATTCTTCTATACTTTTTAACTCTTGTGAAATTTCACCAAGTTCTAATCCTCTTGCTGTTTCTACTACAACAAAATCTCCTTTTTCTAAGTGATGATTTGTAGAGAAATAATATACTTTCCCAGCACTCTTAAATTTAACACTCGCTAGTTTTAATTCTTCCATATTAATCCCTTCCTGTTATTCTATACATCATACTATCCATCAATAATGGAATATTAACATTTGTATCAAGTAAATACAATGTTTCTAGTAATATTTCAATTTTCTTTATTATATCATCATTATTATAGTGTAATGAGTTAAAAAAATCCACATGCTCACAATAGACAGGCGTTTCATTATGTTTCACGTGAAACATATCTTTGAGCCCAAGAATAATTAAATTAATAAACAAACGTATATCTTGTTTATCTTTATAATCCTTTAACATATGAATTTGTGTGTTTATAATAAGATTTTCTTTATATAAAAATAAATCCTCTATAAAATTAACTGCTTGTAATGTTATATTATCAAACTTATCTAAATCCATTTCTTTTAATTCTTCATCAGTTTTTATAAATTGAGATAGCAACGATGCCTTTTCTTTTTCATAACCCTTTTCAATAAGAGAATTCTTTATTGTTTCTTTATTATCTGGTTTTAATTCTAAAACTTGGCATCTTGAAATGATTGTAGGTAAAATCTTATTAATATTTTTTGAAGTAAATATTGCATATATTCCTTCTTCTGGTTCTTCTAAGATTTTAAGCAATGAATTGATTGCTTCTTTTGAAGAATTCTCAATATTTCTTATAATATATATTTTTGCTTTACCTTCCAATGAAGACTTCTTAAATGTTTCTTGAATGTGTTCAATGTGTTTTTTCTTGATACTTTCCTCTTGTCCATTGTATTCAATAATATCTGCATATTGATGATTCATAATTTTTTGACAATCAATACATTTTTCACAGGCAGTTGTTTCATCACAAATAAGTGACATTGTCAGATAGTTTAATGGCTGTTCAACGTGTTGCCCTACTAATAAAAAAGCATGTGGGATTTTATTGGATTGAAATTCATTTTCAATGATGCGTAAAAATAACGGTTGATTTTTTTTTAAGTATTCTTTGATCATAATATTTTTTCTATTTCCTTCATCGCATCACTTACAACGTGATCGACATTTTGATCTGCATTGATTTTAACGATTCTATCTTTGTACTGTTCACAAATTTCCATATATCCTTCATAAACATTTTTATGAAAATCATTTTTTTCTAAATCTAATCGATTCGTTTCTCTTTGATTAACTTTAATTCTTTCTAAACCTTTTTGATAATCAATATCAAAGAATAATGTTTTATCAGGCATAACATCATTGATTGCGAATAAATTCATTTCATAAACTTCTTTAATTCCTAGATGACGAGCAACACCTTGATAAGCAAGTGAACTATCAACAAAACGATCACAAATCACAATCATTCCTTTTTTTAAAGCTGGAATAACTTTTTCAACAAGATGTTGCCTTCTTGCTGCAGCATAGAGTAAAGCTTCAGTTTTAGCATCCATACTTGTATTCTTTTTATCTAAAATGACATTTCTGATTTGTTCAGCAATTTCAACGCCACCAGGTTCCCTTGTAAGTAACACTTGATATCCTTTTTCTTCTAACATTTTAACAATTCTATTTGAAACAGTAGTTTTTCCACTGCCTTCTGGTCCTTCTAATGTAATAAATTTACCTTTCAATTTACTTCCCCTCTTTCTTTCCTATTATATCTTATTTTTTAGAAAAAGACCTTATAAATAAGGTCTAAATTTTCTTTCTTCCTTCTAATGATTTTAATAAGGTTAATTCATCAGCATAATCTATATTACTTCCAATAGGTAATCCATTAGCAATACGTGATGTTTCAATATTTCTTTTTGCTAAAAGCTTGGCAAGAAATAAAGCAGTTGTTTCTCCTTCTCTAGTAGGATTAGTTGCAAGAATAACTTCTTTGACACCATCTAATCTTTCAAATAAAGAAGAAATATTTAAATCATCAACTGTCGTTCCGTCAATCATTGAAATTGTTCCATGTAAAACATGATACAACCCATGATATTCTCTTACCTTTTCCATCGCAAAAACATCTTTTGGTGATTCAACAACACAAATTACCGATTGATCTCTGGTTTCATCTTGACATATTTCACAATAATCACCTTCACAAATATGTCCACACTTTTTACAATAATGAATATTATCTTGAAAATTCATTAAAGTATGTGCAAATTCTTGAACATATTCTTTATCCATTGATAATACATAATATGCTAATCTTTCTGCTGACTTACCACCAATACCTGGTAGTCTTTTAAAGCATTCAACTAAATCTAAAAATGATTTTGGATAATTCATACAGCTCTCCTATTCTTCAAACTCAACAATATCACCAAACATATCAATCGCATATTGTTGGGCATCTGTTAATTCTACAACCGGTTCTTTGTATTCTGCAATATGATGTAATTGAATTGGTTGTGGTTTCGGTAACTTCTTTTCTCTATTCAATTGAATAAATTGATTTCTCATTTCAGGCCATTTTGATTCTAATACAGCAATAAAATCATATTCTGAACCTAATACTTCTTTTAAGAAGTTTTTTAATGGATAATAATTTTCTGTTAAGTTGATATTATTTACTTCTGGTTGATATTTCAACGTTACAATAAATGCCTTTTCCCCTGCCGCAACAGGTTTTGCTTCAAATAACATATTGGCATATTTAGCCGTATTTAAATTATAACAGTATCTTTTAATAACTGGCCATTTATCTTGAATATCAGTAAGCACTGTTCTTTTGGCTTGAACAAGAATATTTAAAATATCATTGAAATCTACTTCAATATTAGTCGCTATATGTTGTTGTACTGGTTCTTCATGAACTTCTTCTGTTGGTTCTTGAATTGGTTCTTCTTGTACTGTTTCAATCGGTTCTTCTTTTATTGTTTCAACAGGTTGTTTTTCTTCTTCTTCAACAGTTTTTTCCTCTTTAACTTCTTCAATAATTGGTGGTTGAAATGATAAAACAGGTTCTTCTTTAATAACTTCTTGTACCGATTCAACGATTTTTTCTTGAACTTGTGGTTTAACTGTTTCTACAACGACTTCTTTTTTATTTTCTTCTTTTACTTGATTACATATTTTTAATAAAGCAAGTTCAAAGTATGTTGAAGAATCAACCGATTGACCATAATGACTACTTGCATCCATGAAGATATCAATCATTTCAAAAGCTTCTTCTACTAAAATATATGGAATGATTTGTTGGATATCTGATTTATGTAAAACAAATAATAAAGATAAATCTTCTGTATTTTTATATATAACAATATCTTTTAAAACATCTATTAAATCTTGTGTGAGTTTCTTTAAATCAATACTTGTACTTAACATATGATCTAATGTTTTTAAAACACCTTTCATATCTTTAGTAAGTAATAATTTAATTAACCGTATTTTTTCATCATTTGATAACAAACCATAAACTTTATTAATATTTTCTACTGTTAAATGACGATCATAAGCAAGACATTGCTCTAAAATACTTAAAGCATCTCGCATTCCCCCGTCTGCAAGTTTTGAAATAATTGCTAGAGCTTCTTCTTCATAGTCAACTTTTTCCTCTTCTAAAACATATTTCAAACGTGTAATAATATCATTTTCATCCACTCTTTGGAAATCAAAGCGTTGACAACGAGAAATAATCGTAGGAAGTATTTTATGAGGTTCTGTTGTTGCAAGAATAAAAACAATATGTGCTGGTGGTTCTTCTAATGTTTTTAATAAAGCATTAAATGCTTCTGGTGTCATCATATGAACTTCATCAATAATATAAACTTTATATTTTGCATTAATTGGGGCATATTTAACTTTATCTATTAATTCTCTAACTTCATTAACCCCATTATTACTTGCTGCATCGATTTCAATAACATCAGGATGATCTCCTAAAGTAATTTCTTTACAGTTAGAACATTCATTGCATGGTGGATTTTCCCCCGTACAGTTAATCGCTTTTGCAAAGATTTTGGCAATCGTTGTTTTTCCTGTTCCACGAGGTCCTGCAAATAAATAGGCATGGGCAATTCTATTTTCTTTAATTGCATTTTGTAAGGTTATTGTAACATGACTTTGTCCGGCAACATCTTCAAATGTTTGGGGACGATATGTACGATACAAGGCTTTATAAGACATAATATCAACTCCTATCTCCTACATTATACACGAAAAAAAGATATGAGTAATCATATCTTGCTACGTTTCTTTTTAAAATAATCTTTTATTAATTTTGAACATTTATCTTTTAAGATATCTGATTGAATAACAGGTATATAATTAAGCATTGGACTAGGTAAATGAATTAATTTATCTAAAGACATCCATCTTGTATCACTTGCACCATAGACAACTCTTTGAATATGGCTTTGAATAATAGCTCCTGAACACATTAAACAAGGTTCTAAAGTTGTATAAAGCGTACACTCGTCTAAACGCCATCTTCCAATTTTTTGACAAGCTTTTTCTATTGCTAACATTTCTGCATGTCCATATGTTTGATTTAAGTGCTCTCTTTGATTATAAGCTTTCGCAATAATTTCATCATCTTTAACAATAATACATCCAATAGGAACATCGTCATATTCTAATGCTTTTAAAGCTTCTTGATAAGCTATTTCCATGTATTCTTCATCATTCATCTTTTTTTCCTCTAAAAATAAAGACCATCACACATAGACGGTACTTCTTAATGCTGCTACCTTCCGGTCCTGACATGGTTCGAAGCCGCCTATTGTAATGGCAAATATGATTATAACGTATTTTATATTTTTAATCAATATATAAATTCATTAAAAGTGCATCATAATATTTTTGATTGACATAAAACATTTGAGGATATCTACCGATTTCTTTAAAATTAAACTTCTTATAAAGATTAATAGCCGATAAATTATCTTCTTTTACTTCTAAATCAAGAATTTTTAAAGAAGTTTCTTTAATCATTTCTAAAGCTTCTTCCATCATCATCGAAGCAATCCCCATATTCCAATATTCCTTTTTAACAGTAATCGCAAAATGTCCTATATGTTTTAATCTCTCTTTTTGTTCGCCTTGAATTGATAATAAAGAAACAAGTTCATCATCAATAAATCCACATAATAGTAAACTGTTTTCTTGATCGATAAAATCTTGAATAACTTCCATTTCTTCAAATTCATTTAAATAACATTCATTTAAACCATAGGTTAAGTTATTACTTTCTCCCCCTACTTGATTTAAATAATCAATAATCATTGAAGCATCTTCAATTTCTGCTTCACTTATAAATAATTCCATTAAACTCTAACCTTTCTATAAAAAAGAGTCACCGAAGTGACTATTTTTTAGGAATAATAATATCTTTTCCACCCATATAAGGACGTAATGCTTCAGGAATATTAATAGATCCATCTTCATTATAGTTATTTTCAATAAAAGCAATAACCGCTCTTGTTGAAGCTAAAACTGTATTATTTAAAGTAGAAACATAATAGTTTCCATTTTCACCTTTAGCACGAATACCTAAACGTCTTGCTTGAGCATCTCCTAAAGTTGAACAAGAACCAACTTCGAAATATTTTTGTTGTCTTGGTGACCAAGCTTCAACATCACATGATTTGACTTTTAAATCAGCTAAATCACCTGAACAACATTCAAGAGTTCTTACTGGGATATCTAAGCTTCTAAATAATTCAACTGTATATGACCACATTTTGTCATACCATTCCATAGCTTCTTCAGGTTTACATAAAACAACCATTTCTTGTTTTTCAAATTGATGAACACGATAAATACCACGTTCTTCAATACCATGAGCTCCTACTTCCTTTCTAAAGCATGGTGAATAAGATGTCATGGTAATTGGTAAATCTTCTTCTTTAACGATTTGATCTTTAAATTTACCAATCATACTATGTTCAGAAGTTCCAATTAAATATAAATCTTCACCTTCAATTTTATACATCATCGCATCCATTTCATCGAATGACATAACTCCTGTTACAACATCACTACGAATCATGAATGGTGGAATACAATAAGTAAATCCTTTATCAATCATGAAATCTCTCGCATATGAAAGCATTGCTGATGATAAACGAGCGATATCACCCATTAAATAATAGAAACCATTTCCACTTGTTCTACCTGATGCCTCTTTATCTAACCCATCAAAACGAGCAATAATATCTGCATGATATGGAATTTCATAATCAGGTACAACTGGGTCACCATATTTTTGAATTTCTACGTTTTCAGAATCATCTTTTCCAATAGGTACAGAATCATGAATGATATTTGGAATTTTCATCATGATTTCTTTTAATTCTTTTCCATAATCCTCTTCTTTTACTTCTAAATCTTTTAATTCATCTGCCATAGAAGTTACTTTTGCTTTAATTTCTTCAGCTAAATCTCTTTTACCTTCTCTCATTAAAGCACCAATTTCTTTAGAATATTTGTTTCTTAAACTTCTAATTTCACTTGCTCTTGTTAATACTTCACGATAATCTTTATCTAATTTATAAGCTTCATCTACTAATCCCACTTTGGCTTCTTGGAATTTCTTCTTCATATTTTCTTTGACTAAAGTAGGATTTTCTCTAATTAAATTAATATCAATCATTTTCTTTCCCCTTATATATATTTCTACTGCCTTGATTATACATCAAGCCTATTTCCTTTGCAATTCTCTTTTAATCCAAGACATAATCACTTGAACGATCATCTCTTGTTGACTGTCATCTAACTGGGTATGTGGTTTTATATGATACCATTTATATAAACATCCTCGACAACATGTAGCTGTAGCATGTTGTGCAATAAATACTGGATGATTTTTCATCGGTGTCTGCTTTCCATCATTTAAAATAACGGCTGGCGCAATTCTTTTAGAAATAAAATCTCGTGCATGTTGTTCAATGACATCCAATCCTTTTTCATTACAATACTCTTTATATTTTTTAGTAAGATGAAAAGAACTTCTAAATTTTGAATGATCTAAACGCTCAAATAATCTTTTTAACTCTTCATTATTCATGGGTAAAAGAGTCAGATTACTCTGACTCTTCTTCACCTTCTTCATCGTCTTCTTCATTTTTAGCAACAACTTCTACAGAAGAAACCTTGCTATCATGAACTTTAATAAGTCTTACACCTTGAGTTGCACGTCCTGCGGTTTTAACTTGTTCCATAGGTAAACGAATCACAATACCATCATCTGTAATAATTAATAAATCCTCATTACCTTCTACCGCTCTAATCGCCACAATTTGTCCATTACGTTCAGTAACATTAATTGTCTTAACACCTTTACCACCACGGTTAGAAACACGATATTCATCAATTGGTGACATCTTACCATAACCTTTTTCCGTAACAACCATAATTAATTGTCCTTCACGGTTTGTTGTCATACCAATAACTTTAGAACCATCAACATTAATACCTCTAACACCACTTGCAGTTCTTCCCATTGGTCTTACATGACCTTCAGAGAATCTTACAAGTTTACCATTACTTGCTGCAATTAAGATTTCATCATCCCCTTTAGTTAATTTAACACCCACTAAAGCATCATCTTCTTTTAACTTGATTGCAATCTTACCAGTTTGTCTAATATTTTCAAATTCTGAAATATCGACACGTTTTACTAAACCTTGTTCAGTTGCAAAGAATAAATACCAATGTTTATCTTCTTCAATCATTTTCTTATTAATATTAATTAATGATTTAACACTTTCATCTTTATCAAGATTTAATATATTTACAATTGGTAAACCTTTAGCTGTTCTACCAAATTCAGGAATATTATATCCTTTCAAACGATAAACTTTTCCTTTATTTGTAAAGATCAATAAATCATCATGTGTTGACATATGAATAAGTGAACTAATGACATCATCTTGTGTTGTTGCCATACCTTTGACACCACGTCCACCTCTATTTTGAGATTTATAAGTATCTACTGGCATACGTTTTACATAACCATTATTAGTAAGTGAAATGATAACATCTTCTACTGGAATTAAATCTTCATCTTCAATATCAAATGTACCTTGGATGATTTCAGTACGACGTTTATCTCCATATTTTTCTTTCATTTCTAATAATTCATTTCTAATGATTTCTAAGATACGTTCTTCATTTGCAAGAATATCTTTTAAATCCGCAATAAGAATTAATAAATTATTTAATTCTTCTTCAATCTTTTCTCTTTCCAAACCAGCAAGACGTTGTAATTGCATTTCTCTTACAGCTTTGGCTTGTTTATCAGACATACCAAATTCATCCATCAATCTTTGTTGAATGATTTCAGTTGTTCTACTTGTACGAATTAATTGGATGATTTCATCAATATGATCTAAAGCTTTCTTTAAACCTTCTAAAATATGCGCTCTTGCTTCTGCTTTATTTAATTCAAATTGTGTTCTACGACGAATAACTTCTTCTTGATGAGATAAATAATATTGAATTAATTCTTTTAAAGTTAAAGTCTTAGGTTCATTATTAACTAAAGCAATATTATTAACACCAAATGTTGTTTGTAAAGAAGTTAATTTATATAACTGATTTAAAACAACTTCAGCTTGAACATCTCTCTTTAATTCAATAACAATACGAATACCTTCACGGTTTGATTCATCACGAACATCACTAATACCTTCAACGACTTTATCACGTGCTAAATGCGCAATCTTTTCTACTAATCTTGCTTTATTGACTTGATAAGGAATTTCATAAGCAACAATTCTTTGTCTTCCCTTATGTTCTTCAATTTCTGTTTTTGCACGCATAACGATTAAACCATTACCTGTTTCATAGGCTTTTTTAATCGCACTCTTTCCTAAAATATATCCTCCTGTAGGAAAATCAGGTCCTTGAATATAATTTTCCATCAATTCCATAACAGAAATATCAGGATTTTTACTTACCGCAATAACGGCATCAATCACTTCACCAATATTATGAGGTGGCATATTGGTTGCCATACCAACCGCAATCCCTGTTGTCCCATTAACTAATAAGTTAGGAATACGACAAGGTAATACCGATGGTTCTCTTTCTTCACCATCATAGTTTGGAATAAAATCAATGGTATCTTTATTGATATCTCTCATTAATTCCATTGAAATTTTAGACATTCTTGCTTCGGTATAACGCATAGCGGCAGCTCCGTCACCGTCAATTGAACCAAAGTTTCCATGCCCATCCACAAGCATATAACGATATGAGAAATCTTGTGCCATTCTGACTAACGCTTCATAAATGGAAGAATCTCCATGAGGATGATATTTCCCCATAACTTCCCCAACGATACGTGCTGATTTCTTATACGCTTTATCACTATAACATCCAAGTTCATTCATACCATAAACGATACGTCTTTGAACTGGTTTCATTCCATCTCTTACATCAGGTAATGCACGTGCTACAATAACTGACATAGCATAATTCATGAAAGAAGTTTTCATTTCTGATGTTAATTGAATTTTTCTTATTCCTTTTTCTTGATTATCCATTTTCTACTCCTTCTAAATATCTAAATCAGTTACATATTTCGCATTTTCTTGAATAAATTCTCTACGAGGTTCAACTTTTTCACCCATTAAAACATCAAAAATCATATCTGCTTCCATTGCTTCATCTAACTCAATACGATTTAAAATACGATGTTCAGGATCCATTGTTGTTTCCCATAATTGATCCGCATTCATTTCTCCTAAACCTTTATAACGTTGAATTGAATACTTCGCACCTTCACCAAGTTTTGTTCTTAAATCATCAAGTTCTTCGTCACTATATAAGTAATGTTCTTCTTTTCCATGTTTTAATAAATAAAGTGGAGGTTGAGCAGCGTAAACAAAACCACCTTCAATTAAAGGTTTTAAATAGCGATATAAGAACGTTAACATTAAGATACGGATATGACCACCATCGACATCGGCATCGGTCATGATAACAATTTTATGATAACGTAATTTATTAATATCAAAATCTTCACCAATACCTGTACCAAAAGCAGTAATCATACTACGGATCGTATCACTTGATAAAACACGATCTAAACGTGCTTTTTCAACGTTTAAGATTTTACCACGAAGTGGTAAAATGGCTTGAATACGACGATCACGTCCCATCTTTGCACTACCTCCGGCAGAATCCCCTTCGACAATGAAGATTTCACATTCGCTCGCATCTCTTGATGAACAGTCCGCTAATTTTCCAGGCAATGATGTAATTTCCATTCCTGTTTTTCTTCTTGTCATTTCACGTGCTTTTTTCGCAGCTAAACGTGCATGAGAAGCAACAATTGCTTTTTCTACAATAATTTTGGCAGTATCTGGATTTTCTAACAAGAATTGATCTAATGATTTAGAAATAATACTTGAAGCAATTTTTCTTACTTCCGCATTTCCTAATTTTGTTTTTGTTTGTCCTTCATATTGTGGATCAGGGTGTTTAACTGAAATAATGGCTGTTAACCCTTCACGACAGTCTTCTCCTGATAAAGCATCATCTTTTTCTTTTAAGAAGTTTCCCTTTCTTGCGTAATTATTGATGACACGTGTAAGGGCTAAACGGAACCCTTCTTCATGAGTCCCACCTTCATGAGTATTGATGTTATTACAGAAAGAATAGATGTTTTCTTGGTAACCATCATTATATTGCATAGATACTTCAATCTTAATATCATTTTGCATATCTTCTACATAAATGATTTCATCGTGGATCGGTGTTTTATTTTTGTTGATATAAGCAACGTATTCCTTAATACCACCTTCATACATATAATCATGTTCACGATTTTGACCATCTCTTAAATCTGTTAAACTAATTCTTAACCCTTTATTTAAGAAAGCAAGTTCTCTAATTCTTTGTCTCAACACTTCATAATCATAAGTTGTTGTTTCTTTAAAGATTTCAGCATCTGCTTTAAAAGTAACTTTTGTTCCTTGTTTATCTGTTGGACCTACTTCTTTTAATGGTGCAACAGGTGTTCCCCCATTTTCAAATCTTTGATAATATTCTTTTCCTTCACGATAAACATTAACTTCTAACCATGAAGATAAGGCATTGACAACAGAAGCCCCAACACCATGTAGACCACCGGAAACTTTGTAGCCACCGCCACCAAATTTCCCACCAGCATGTAATACCGTAAAAATTGTTTCTACTGTTGATTTACCAGTTTTGGCGTGTTTTCCTGTTGGCATCCCACGTCCATCATCGATAACTTCAACGACATCATCATCTTTTAAAATAACTTTAATATGACTTGCATATCCCGCTAAAGCTTCATCAATCGAGTTATCTACGATTTCCCATACAAGGTGATGTAACCCACGAGATGATGTTGTTCCTATATACATACCTGGTCTTTTTCTTACGGCTTCAAGTCCTTCTAAGACCTGAATGTCAGATTCATCATAGCTATGTTGTACTTTATTTTCTTCTGCCATTATTGTTTCTCCTTGCGATTTATATTAATCTTCTTTGCTTCTTTGATGACATGATGTTCTATTCCATCAATAGAAGTTGTTGTAATAAAAGTTTGAATACGATTATTCAAAATATCTAACAATTTCGTTTTTCTTTGATCATCAAGTTCTGATAAAACATCATCTAATAAAAGAATTGGGTATTCCCCTATTTCTTCTTTTATCAATTCAAGTAAAGCAATCTTGATACTTAAAACAATTGTTCTTTGTTGTCCTTGAGAAGCATATTGATGTGCACTTTTTCGATCAATCATTATTTTCATATCTTCTTTATGAATTCCATGAGTCGTACTTAAATACTTTAAATCCCTTGAAAATTCTTTTTTATATAATTTTAATAATTCCTCTTTATCTTTCTTTTTAATAAAACAAAGATAATGCAAATCAACATATTCCTCATTATCAGCAATAGATTTATAAACATCTTTTACATTTTTAGAAAGACGTTCAATAAAATTTTCTCTTTTTTCTATAACCTTTAATTGAACATCTACCATTTGTTCATCTATTGTTTCTAGATAATCATCATATTTTCCGTTTTTCTTACTTAATAATTTAAGATACTGATTTCTCTCTTTTAATAAACGATTATACTTAGCAAGATAAAAAGCATAAATAGGTGATATTTTAGATAATTCTAAATCAATAAATTTTCTTCTGGTACTCGGTGATCCTTTTACTAAAGAAAGATCATCTGGTACAAATACCACCACATTTAAATAACCGACATATTCAGATATCTTTAAAACATCTTTTCCATCAATCTTTGCTTTTTTATTTTCTTTAGATAAAACAAGCTCTGCTTGATGATTTCTTTGATTAGAATAAATATTTCCCTTTACCTTTGCAAAATTATAATCAAATTGAATCATTTGATCATTGATATGAGTTCTAAAAGATCTACAAACAGATAAAAGATAAATAGCTTCTATAATATTTGTTTTTCCTTGTGCATTACCACCAATTAAAATGTTAATACCTTTATCAAATTCAATAAAAAAATGATCATAATTTCTAAAATGAGAAAGTTCTAAATTATTGATAAGCATTTATAATATAATGTTCTCCATTTACTTCCACTTCATCTTGATTATGAAGTTTCTTTCCTCTTCTTAATTCAACTTCACCATTTACTTTTACTTGACCATCTTTAATGACTATTTTTGCTTCAATGCCACTTGATACCACATTAACAAATTTTAAAAATTGGTCTAGCTTAATATATTCATCTCTTATTGGTATTTCTTTCATAATAACCCTTCTTTTCTATATAATTGTACTCAATAAGTATATCATAAAAATGACAAAAATTCAAAATTTTGCGTTATATTCGTTATTTTTATTTTCTAATACAAAAAATCATTTTCTATAAAAAAGCTCTTAAAATAAAAATTAGTACCACTAGAAACAAAGATACCCTAAAAAAACTAAAAAAAAGAAGCTTTCGCTTCTTAATATGTTCTTACTGGTAAAACAAGTTGTAATAATTCATCAGAATCAAAATCTTTGATAATGAATGGTTTCATTTCTCCAGTAAATGAGATCTTAACTTTTTCTCCACTAAATGATTTAATCGCATCATTTGCATATTTACTACTAAATGAAATCGTAAGTGGTTCACCTTTATAGAAAGATGTAGATAAGTTTTCTTCTACAGATCCAATTTCTTGTTGATAAGAAGATAAAATAACTTGTTCATTAGACATATCTAATTTAACAATATTATTTTGTTCATTTAATAATAAAGAAACACGATCAATCGCATTTAATAAATCAGAACGATTAATATCTAATTCATAATCAAATTCTAAAGGAATTAAACGTGTTGTATCAGGATAAGATCCATCAATCAAACGTGTTTGAATAATATTTTTACCTAAAACAAATAATACTTTACGATCAGAAACATAAAGTTCAATAGATTCATCAACTTCAATAATCTTACTAATTTCATCTAAACTTAATTTAGGAATAGTGATATTAAAAGTAACATCTTCATCAATAGAAATAATTTTCTTAGCTAAACGATAACTATCTGTAGCAACACATTCTAAAACATGATCATGAGCTTTAAAGTTAATACCAGTTAAGATAGGTCTTGTTTCTTTATCACTCGCTGCAAATTTTGTTTCACCAATAATATTTTTTAAAACAAGTGAACTCATAATAAAATGTGTTCCTGTTTTGCTTAAATCAATTCTAGGATATTCCACTGCATCTGTTCCATTTAAGCTATATTCAATTTGACTTCCTTTAATACGTGTAAGTAATCCATCAATAATTTCAATTTCAATATCATCACTATTGATTTTTCTAACGATATCAAAAATATAACGGCTATTTAAAACAACAGCCCCTTCTTTAATAATTTCTAAATCATCATCTTGATCAATAATTGTTTGAATTGTAATATCACTATCACTACCTGTAAGAATTAATTGATCAGATTTTAAATCAAATTTAATTCCTGTAAGTACAGGTAAAGGACTACGAACAGAAACGGCTCTGGTTGCTTTAGATAAAGCGTTTAATAATTTTAATCTTTTAATTTTAAAATGCATACTGACCTCCTATATTTATATAATTAAAAAATAAGTTATTACTACTATTAGCATGTGAACAATGTGAACAAATACAAATTATCTTGTATTTATCAATGTTTTTTATATGAATAGTAATGTGCATTTCATGTTGATATTGTGCACTAGAGTGTGCCTAACTTTTGTTTGATCTTATCAACAGCAAGTTTATAATCTGGATCTTTCTTGATTTTAGTTTCTACTCTTTTACAAGCTTTCATAACGGTTGAGTGATCTCGGTTAGAGAAAGTCACACCGATTTCACTAAATGTGACATCAAGTAATTCTCTCATTAAATACATACATATTTCACGAGGAGTTACTAAGTTACGGGTTCTATTTTTAGAAATAATTTGACTAATTGTAAGATAGTAGAACTCGGCTGTTGTTTTTAAGATAAATTCTTTTGTAAGTGGTTCTTGTGCTTTTTTTATAGTTTTTTGATCTTTGAAGACTTCAGAAGCAAAATTCATATCTATGTAATTTGTTTGTTCCATGATACTACAGAAGAATAAACGTTTTAATTGACCTTCTAAAGAACGAATATCATTACAATAATTCATAACCATGAAGTCTAAAACATCATCTGTAATAACTAAATCTGTATTACCTAGATTTTCAATTTTCTTTTCTAAGATTGCTTTTGCAGTTTCAAATTCTGGTGGATCAATTCCAAAGGATAAACCAGATTTAAAACGACTGATTAAACGTTCTTCAATACCTTGTAATTCGTCAGGCATTTTATCGCTCGTAATAACGATTTGATGATTACTATTAATAATTTCATTAAAGATATGAAAGAACATTTCACTACTTTTTTCTTTACCAAATAAAAATTGAATATCATCAATTAATAAAATATCAATATTACGATAATAACTATAAATATCATCAGTTGTATTTGTTTTAATTGAATTAATGATTTCATCAACAAAATCTTTAGAAGTAATATAACGAACAACTAAATCAGGATTTGTTTCTTTCGCACGATTTCCAATAGCGTTCAATAAATGAGTTTTTCCTAGTCCTGGATGACTATATAAAAATAATGGATTGAAGTTCTTTCCAGGATTTGTGGAAACAAGTAAAGCCGCATTTTGTGCCATACGGTTTGAATTACCCACAATAAAGTTAGAAAAAGTCATATCTGGATGAAGATGACTATCAATTTTAGGAACTTTCTTTTGTTTTAACTTCTTTTTATTATATTCTTCTTTTGAAAGAACATTAATTGTGATCGGTTTAGAGAAAGAATTAGAAAGAATCGATTCAATTTCTGATTGCTTTTCTAAAATAGGATCAATATTCCATTGTAAATCTGTTGTTATTGTGACTTTATTATCTTCAATTGCTTCTAGAGTTGCTGGTCTAAATAGTGAATCTAACATAATCTTATCTTCAACTATGTTCTGTTTTTCTAAAGTGTCTACACAAGATGTCCAAATTTTGTTTAAATCTTGCACTTTTTTCAACTCCTTTTCGCCTCAATTATATATAAGAAAGAACAACTTTGAAAGCAAAAAAAACCTGTCCACAGTTCGTGCACAAGTTTGTTCACAAAAAAAGTGACCTATAACAACAATTTAAAGTACTTATTCACATTATTCACAAAATAAAAAATTCATATGAATTTTATTCTTTGTGAACTTTGTGCATGATGTATGGAATAAAAAACAATGTGCACAGGGAAGTTCACAAAGAAAAAGTGCTTGATATCATCATAATTTTCACTCATTCACATGTATGAATAACTTCATTCACCCTGTGAATTAAAGCGTGAATAACCAAGAAGATTGTCGAAGTGTTAAGAAATTGTAAATTCACATTGTGAATTTTATAAAAAACGCGTATTTTAGGCAAAAAATGCACTTTTCTTAATACCAGTAAAGTAAACATTTTTATATAAAGTCACAATTGAATGTGCACATTGTTGTGTCTCTAAGAAAGAATTGTGAATTTATAATAGAAATCAAGCTTTTTTAAGGTTTTTTTTGTAAAGTTTTAAATTTAGTACAATTTTGATATGTGAATTTAAGAAAATTTGTTAAGAAAAGATAAATTCACAATGTGAATATTTAAAAAAAGTGTGTCTTTTTGGTTATTCACACTAAAAATAAGTATGTGATTATGAAAATGAAGTTAAATTATACAAAGTTCACATTTAGAAAGTGAATTTCTTTAGATAAAGAGAGTGCACCAATAATTGTGAACAACTTTTCAAGGATGAAAATAAAGTAAGGAAGCAATGTAACGATAAAAAAAGTAGAATAATCGGTTAGAAATATAGAATTTAGAATTGACTTGTCACAATAATTCATATAAAATATGAGGGCATATGTTATTTGTATAAAAAGAAAATGAATTTTGGAGGTGTAAAATATGAAAAGAACATATCAACCAAATAAAAGAAAAAGAGCAAAAACTCATGGTTTTAGAGCTAGAATGGCAACTGTTGGTGGAAGAAAAGTAATCGCACGTCGCCGTAAAAGAGGAAGAAAAGTATTAACTGCTTAATTTAAAATCCACTTTACGGTGGATTTTTTTCTAAAATTTTATGAAAAAAGAATTTAGAGTAAAAAGAAATGAAGATTTTAGCAAGATCATTGCTAGAAAAAAGAGTTTTGCGAATTCTTGTTTTATTATTTATAAAGATGAAAATCAAATGGGCCACGGACGCGTTGGTATTTCTGTAAGCAAGAAATTAGGAAATGCTGTTACTAGAAATAAAATCAAAAGACAGTTACGCATGATGATTCAAGAATGTTTTCATTTTGATGAAGAATTTGACTATATAGTAATTGTAAGAAAAAGATTCTTAGATAATACATATATAGAAAATAAAAAAGAATTAGAGTATTTGTACAAAAAAGTAAAGAGAAAGGAGATCAGCAAATGATCTTAGATAACAAAACTAAAAAATATTTTAAAATTATTTGTTTAGTTTTATTTGTTGTAGCCCTAACTGGATGTACAGCAAATCTTGATTCAAGTGGTAAACTGATTGCTAAAAGAGCAATTAATTTAAACACACCATGGTCTATGAAGTCAGGAATTTTTGATTTCTTATTAGTTATTCCTATTTCTAAAAGTATTATTTATTTAGGAGATGTTTTATTAAATAATATTGCTTTAGGTGTTGTATTAATTACTATTTTAATTAATATTATCATTTTACCAATTATGATTAAATCGACAGTATCTCAACAAAAGATGCAATTGATTCAACCAGAAATGGAAAGAATTCAAAATAAATATAAAGGTAGAAAAGATCAAACTTCTCAAATGAGAATGTCTGCAGAAATTCAAGCTTTATATAAGAAAAATGATGTCAGTATGTTGGCTTCATTTACAACATTCTTAACATTACCAATTATGTTTGCAATGTGGCAAGCGGTTCAACGTATTGAAATCTTATATCAAACAAATATGTTTGGTATTAACTTAGGTGCTAAACCAATCGATCACGTATTTAAATTCGAGATTGCCTATATTGTATTACTTGCCATTGTTGCTTTAACTCAATATTTTGCGATGAAAATCAACACAATCATGTCAAAAAGAAATCCAAAATATAGAGAAACATCACAAATGCAATCAATGAACATGATGAATAATTTCATGACATTATTTATCATTTACTTTGCAGCAATTATGCCTGCAGCAATGTCACTTTATTGGATGACAACAAACATTATTACAATTGTTAGAACATGGTATATTTATATTTACCATGTTGAAAAAGCACAAAAAGAAGTTGATCAAGCAAATACAAATTATTTAACAAAAAGACAAAATAAAAAATAAATAGAGGTATTTATATGAAAACTTATACTGGAAAAACAGTAGATGATGCTGTAAGTAAAGCATGCCTTGATTTAGGTGTAACAATTGATCAATTAAATTATGAAGTTACTTTAGAAACTAAAGGTTTATTTAGTAAAAAAGCTGAAATTGCTTGTTGGACAGTAGAAATGGTTCAAGAATATATTGAAAATCTTATAAGAAAAATCTTAACAGATATGCAATTTGAAGTAGAAACTGTTTCTTATGTTCAAGCTGGTAGAATTTATTGCAATATTAATACAAGCAATAACTCTATTTTAATTGGTAAAGCTGGTGTTATTTTAAGAGCAATTAACTTAATTATCAAAAATGCTGTAAGTACAACATTTAAAAAACGTTTAGAAGTAAGTGTTGATATCAATGGTTATAAAGAAGAACGTTATAAAAAAGTTGCAAGTATGGCAAGAAAATTTGGTAAAACAGTTTTAAGAACAAAAGCTGATTTAAAATTGGATCCTATGCCTGCAGATGAAAGAAAAGTGATGCATCAAGAAATTGCGAAGATGGATCATTTAAAGACTGAATCTAAAGGTGAAGGAAAAAATAGATATATGACAATCTCATATGTAGATTAAGCCGCAAATGCGGTTTTTTCTTTAGGGAGGAAATAATGGAAAATTTAATTTTTAGTTTAAATGCGACCGTGCCTGTTTTTGCGATGATTGTATTAGGAATGTTTTTTAAGAAGATAGATATTATTGATGACGTTTTTGCTTCTAGAATGAATAAGTTTGTTTTTTTAATTCCCCTACCTGTCTTATTATTTAAAGATCTGGCAACTTTAGATTTTAAGACAATTTGGGATACGAAGTTTGTTCTATTTTGTTTTTTCATTACAATTTTAAGTATTTTAATTGTTACTTTACTTTCTTTTTTATTAAAGAATAAACAAAATCAAGGGGAATTTATTCAAGCAAGTTATCGTAGTTCGGCAGCTTTACTCGGTATTGCCTTGATTCAAAACGTCTATGGAAAAGCAACCATGGCGCCTTTAATGATTATTGGGAGTGTCCCTTTATATAATATTATGGCCGTTGTCGTCCTTTCTTTCTTTTCACCTGAAAGAAAAGGATTAAGTAAAGAAGTTTGGCTTAAGACAATCAAAGGTATTTTGACAAACCCAATACTTATTGGAATTATAGTTGGTATTCTATGGTCTTTACTTCATTTACCAATACCAACGATGTTAGATAAGACCGTGACTTCGATTGGAAATGTAGCTACTCCATTAGGTTTAATGGCGATGGGAGCAACTTTTAATTATAAAGAAGCCCTGGGTGATTTAAAACCAGCATTATGTGCTGCATTCATTAAGTTATTCGGCTTCTGTGCAATGTTTCTACCCTTAGCTATCTATTTAGGGTTCCAAGGAGAACAGCTCATAGCTATCCTTGTTATGCTTGGTTCAGCAACGACTGTTTCATGCTTTGTTATGGCTAAAAATATGGGACATATAGGAATACTTACTAGTACAGTAGTCATGTTAACAACCATCTTTAGTGGATTTTCTATAACAATGTGGCTTTATATTTTAAAAGGAATGGGACTTCTTTAGAGGCTGTAACGAAATAAAATATTGATATAGTCCAGCAAAAAAGACAATGTTGCCAGTATTATACTGATGTACATTGTCTTTTTTTGTAGTGTGCCGGGCATGGCACTAGATAAACCAACCACAGGTATTTACCGCCAAGTGTAATGAACCACAAGTTGTTGTCAGTGATGATAAGGATAAAGGAAGTGATGTAGTGATTCCTTTGAGCGTACGAACAGACTTCACAAGAAGAGGATTGAAAAATACAAAAATGGAATTTCTCGTTGTATATTTGGGTTATAATTTGAGAAAATATCATAAATATAGATTGAAGAAAGAAAAATCAACATAATCAAAAGGTCTTCTTAACTAAAAAGTATGTACTTACAAATAAATAAAAAGTATATAAAAATCAGGTTACATCTCGCTAAAATAGCTGAAGATGTTTTTTTATACGAAAAACAAAGAAAAAGAAGCCAAACGAAACGAAATTAACTTCTTAAAAAATTATTTCGTTACAGTCTCTTTTATTTTTGCAATAAATGGACATAATATATATGTATTAATAAATAATAACAATAATTATTACTATTTATATTGATAATTCTAATTTTTAGTGTTATGATAAACACATAAGTTAGCAAGAGCTAACCAAGGAGGAGATTATATGTCATTAATTAATAAAGAAGTAAATGATTTTGAAGTTAAAGCATTTCAAAATGATGAATTTAAAACAGTTAAAAAAGAAGATATTTTAGGAAAATGGAGTGTATTTTTCTTTTATCCAGCAGATTTTACGTTTGTTTGCCCTACTGAATTAGAAGATTTATCAAACAAATATGAAGAATTTAAAAAAGTAGATTGTGAAATCTATTCAGTATCTACTGATACTCATTTTGTTCATAAAGCATGGCATGATAGTTCAAAACGTATTTCTAAAATTGAATACCCTATGTTAGCAGATCCTACTCATGCCTTATCAAAAGATTTTGAAGTATTAATTGAAGAAGACGGTTTATCTGAAAGAGGTACATTTGTTGTTAATCCTGAAGGTAAAATTGTGGCTTATGAAGTCAATGCTGGTAATGTTGGTCGTAATGCAGACGAATTATTGAGAAAAGTGCAAGCTTGCCAATTTGTTTATACTCACGGAGATGAAGTATGTCCAGCAAAATGGGAACCAGGTAAAGAAACATTAAAACCAAGTTTAGATCTTGTAGGACAATTATAGTTTATGGAACAAACAATTTATGATGCCATTGTTATAGGTGGAGGGCCTGCAGGTTTAACTGCAGCTCTTTATTTAGCAAGAGCAAATAATCGTGTTCTTGTTATTGAAAAAGAAACATTTGGTGGACAAATTACTATTACATCTGATGTTGTTAATTATCCTGGTATTTTAAAAACAAGTGGAAAAGAATTGACAAAATCGATGAGACAACAAGCTCAAGATTTTGGAGCTGATTTTGTGTTAGCTGAGGTTCAAAAGATTGAAGATGATGGGGATTTTAAACAAGTAAAAACGACAAGAGGAACATTTAAGTGTTTTGGTATTGTTATAGCGACAGGTGCTCACCCAAGAAAAGCAGGTTTTATTGGTGAAGAAGAATTTAAAGGGCATGGTATTGCCTACTGTGCAACGTGTGATGGTTCATTTTTTGAAGGAAAAGAAATATTTGTTGTAGGTGGTGGCTATGCTGCTGCAGAAGAAAGTGTTTTTCTTACCAGATATGCAAAACATGTCACTATTTTAATAAGAGAAGATGACTTTAGTTGTGCTTCTTCTATTGCTTCGTTAGCAAAAAATCATGAAAAGATAACTGTTTATACAAATGTTGAAGTACTTGAAGTCAGTGGTCATACGTATTTAGAATCTTTAAAGTATCATAATAAAAAAACAAATGAAGTGATTGAATATCATGCAAATGAAAATGATACTTTTGGTGTTTTTGTCTTTGCGGGTTATCAACCGAATACATCTCTTGTAAAAGATATTGTAGAACTCAATGAATCTGGTTATATCGTTACTGATCAAAATCAAAAAACAAATAAAGAAGGTATCTATGGAGCTGGTGATGTTTGTATTAAAGAATTGCGTCAAGTCGTTACAGCGGTAAGTGATGGTGCAAAAGCAGCCACATCATTAGAAAAATATGTTGAAAAAATGCATCAAAAAACGGGAATAATACCAAAAATTCCTCAAGTAAAAAAGGAAGAACAGGTAACTGTTAATAACGATTCATTACTTGATGAACACATGCTTTCACAATTACAAGCTGTTTTTTCACGTATGGAAAATCCAATTATTCTTAAATTATTACTCAATGAAAGTACGTTATCCAATGAATTAAAAGGATATATGGAAGCATTAGCATTACAAACCGATAAAATAAAAATAGCTATAGAAAAAACAAATCAAGAGATTCCTTCTGTCAATATTTGTTTAGAAGATGGTACATGGAGTGGCTTAACTTTCCATGGTGTACCTGGTGGACATGAATTCACCTCTTTCATTCTAGGAATTTATAATGTTGCAGGACCAGGACAAAAGATAGAACAAACTTATTTAGAAAGAATAGATAAAATAAATAAAGAGATTAATATAAAAATTATAGTTTCTTTATCTTGTACGATGTGTCCAGAACTCGTTACTTCAGCTCAAAGAATAGCTTCGTTAAATAAACAAATAACAACGGAGGTCTATGATATTCAACACTTTAAACAACTTAAAGATCAATATCAAATCATGTCAGTACCATGCATGGTTATTAATGATCAAAAAGTCGTTTTTGGAAAAAAGAATATCGAACAAATTTTAGAAATCATTGAAAATGTATAAAAAAAACGAGCATTGCTCGTTTTTTTATTGTGCTGTCGTTTCTGAGGGTTCAATCGTTGTTTCAGGTTGAGTTGGTTCAGTATTTGGAGTCGTTTCAGGGGTTGTTTCCTCCGGTGTAGAAGGTTCTGTTGTTTCAGGTGTTGTTTCTTCTGGTGTTTCTACCTTCATTGTACCAACAGCAATTAAAGCATCATGACCTTTATAATAACTATTTGCTTCTTTAGTTTTAGAAATCAGATTTCCATTTTTATCATAAACAAGACGATAAGAGACAGCTCTTCCCCCGTTTGAACCAGCTGTTCTTGTTACTTGTTGACCTTCTGGAATAGTATCATCATTTTCATATTTGGTATTAAAACCAACATCTCCAGTTTTTTCACTGGTAAATTTTACGTAACTTCCATCGACATCAGTTCCGATAATTTTACAAGTTAATTTACTTTTTGCATAACTTGCTTCAATTTTAATTGGATAATCACGATTATTTTTAAATTTAAAATCAGGACCACCCCATGATACAGTAGCATCTCTACCAATTGGAACATAACTTGAAATATATGTGTGATTTGATCTTTTTGTTACTTTTAAATTAGCAAGAACAACAGCGTTATATAAAGTTGAAGAAGTTTGACAAACCCCTCCTCCTACTTCTTGGACTGTTTCTCCATTTAAATAAGCACCTGCTTCACCAAAACCATTTTCTTTTGTTCTTTTTCCAACAGTTTGGTTATAAGAGAATTCTTCCCCTGGAAGTAAAATAACATTACATTTTTCTCCCGCTAAACGTACATTATTTTTTCTTACCGAAGAACCACTTACATTTGTTGTATATTCTCCTAAAACATCTTTAAATAAATTCTTTTCTAAATCTTCTTTTGTAATAGAAGGAACAATTGCTTTACAAGCTATTGTAAATTCTTCTCCTTCTTTTGCTTTATTAAAAGCTTTAATAGAATCATCTAGATTATATTTAGCGCCATATTGTTCAGCTACAATTTTATAATCATTATCTTTATCTAAAGTCGCATTCATTCCTTCTTTAGATAAAGATTTATAAATTGTTTTCATAACACTTTCATTTTCAGTTACAGATGAAGGTTCAATTGTGAATGTCTTTTTAAAATCATAATTATTTAATGCTGTTTCAATAGCATCATAAACATCTTTTTGTTGAACAGCTTTTCCACTTTTACCTTTAGTAAAAATGACTTTTGTTTTTTCTACTTTATAAGATGTAGGAACTAAAGTAGAATCTTCTAATATTTTAGAATCTTTGATAGCTTGATTAAGTGTTTTTTTATCTTTTATATTAATAGAAATATTTTCATTATGATTTAACAAATAATGATAACCTTTCGTAAAGAAGTTATTATATTTCTTTTGAATAGCAGATACTTCTTTATCAATATCGATTGTGACATTATTTGTCATATCAATTTGATATTTCTTACCATCAGCTTTTAAATTAAATAAAAGATATTCTTGATCTTTTTTATATTGTTTTTCAAGAAGACTAACGACTTCATCTTTAGACATATTATTCACTTTAATGCCATTGATAGTCATATTTTTGATAAAACCATTGCCAGATGCTAGAAAACATAAAATGATATAAATAACTAATATCACTCCTATAACAGCACCTCCGATTATAGGAACTTTTTTATTCAGCTTTTTCATTTTTTCACCCCTATTTGTACATAATAATATATGATTAAAATATAGAAATCAATCGAAAAAAATCATATATCAAAAATAAAAAATATTTGTTATAATGAGGGAGTTATTTATTGATAAAATCAACAAATTAAGATAGTATCAAGAAGAAAGGTGGTATGAAAATGAATGATGATATTATTGTTGCAGTAGCAACATCAAGACTAGAAGCAGCAATTTCAATTATCCGTTTATCAGGAAAAGATGTTATTGCATTTGTTCAACAGTTTTTTACAGGAAAGATTATAAATAAAGAGAGTCATACCATTACATACGGTTATATAAAAGATAATGGTGAAAAAATAGATGAAGTATTAGTAAATATCTACCGTGGGAAAAGAACTTTTACTGGAGAAGAAATGGTTGAAATCAATTGCCATGGTGGTGTTTATATTACAAATAAAGTAGTTGATCTTTGTTTACATCATGGAGCAAGACTGGCAGAACGTGGTGAATTCAGTAAACGTGCTTTTTTAAATGGGCGTATTGATTTATCACAAGCAGAAGCTATTAGTGATATTATTACGGCTAAAAATAGTTATGCTTCTTCTCTTGCTTTAAAAGGAATTCAAGGAAGTATTAGTCATTTTATTAAAGATTTAAAAGAAGATTTAATTCAAATTATTACGCAAATTGAAGTCAATATTGATTATCCCGAATATGAAGATGTAGAAGAATTAACAGCAGATAAGCTTTTACCAATGTCTACTTCTTTGATTGAAAAGATGAATAAAATCATTGAAGATTCTAAAAATATTAAATTATTAAAAGAGGGAATTCAAACAGCTATCATTGGTAAACCCAATGTTGGTAAATCTAGTTTATTAAATGCGATGTTAAAAGAAGAAAAAGCGATTGTCACAAATATTGCTGGAACAACAAGAGATGTCGTTGAAGGATCAGTGACAGTAGATGGTATTTTATTAAATATGATCGATACAGCAGGAATTAGAGAAACAGATAATATTGTAGAAAGTCTCGGGGTTGAAAAATCAAAAGAAATGATTAAAAAAGCAGATCTTGTTTTATTAGTTATTGATGGAAGTAAAGAACTTGATCAAGAAGATCAAAAGTTACTTGAACTTACAGAAGATACAAATCGTATTATTATTATTAATAAAGCAGATTTAGGTAAGAAAGTTGATTTAGAAGGAATTGAAATATCAGCTAAAGAACAAGATATTTTAGCGCTTACTAAAGAAATTAAAAAGAAATTTAATTTAGGACTTATGAGTAATCAAGAAGATTATTATCTTACTAATGCTAGACAAACACAATTATTAGAAAAAGCAGCTTCTTCTTTACAAATAGCAATTGATGCGATGAAGATGTCTATACCATCAGATCTTATTGTAGAAGATCTTTATGATAGTTGGTCTTGTTTAAAAGAAATATTAGGAGAACAAGCAAAAGAAGATTTATTAGATGAATTATTTAAACGCTTTTGCATCGGTAAATAAGATGAATACAAATGAAATATTAGCACAAAGATTTTATCGTTTTTTTAAGTATACAAGGAATGTAGCATTAATTGCGTTTATTGTTTTCTTTATATTAAATGCAATTAATACAGGAAATAGTATTTTATATTGGATTTGTTATGGATGTTTAATAGTTTCTATTGTAGGAGCAATGCAATCAGTTTTGTTGTATGTTCTTTCAAAGTATTATAAAAAGAGGTAATTTGAATGGAAAAAGTATTTGAACAAATTGATAATTTGTTTGTAAATGGGGTTATTAATGGCATTATTTCAATTATTATTGCTGGGATTGTTTTAATTGCAATCAATAAATTATTAAATAAGTTTATTAAAAAGAAATGGCCTGATAATTATGTTTTACAAAAAAGAATTAAAAAGATTATTCTCATTACAATCTTTTTAGCAATTGTATGTAGTGAAGTGAAGTTTTTAAAATCATTTGCGACTGCCCTACTTGCATCTGGAGGAATCTTTGCCGTAGTTATTGGGCTTGCCAGTCAAGAAGCTGCAGGTAATCTTATTAATGGTGCCATGATTATGGCTTATAAGCCTTATAAGATTGGTGATTTTATTGTTGTTACAGGGCATAATGTTAGAGGAACTGTTATTGATATTTCACTTAGACATAGTGTTATTGAAACATTAGAAAAGACACAAATGATTGTTCCTAATGATATTATGAATAAAGCAATTATTGAAAATATTTCACAAATCGAACATGTTAAAGCAAATTATCTTTATATCGATATTTCTTATGAAAGTGATATAGATCAAGCAATCAAAGTGATTCAAGATCTTGTTGTAAAACATCCTTTATTCATTGATGGAAGAAAAGATAAAAAGGATCCATTAGTCCCTGTGATTGTTTCTGATTTAAAAGATAGCAGTATTCAATTAAGAGCAACAATCACTAGTGAAGATAATGTACAAGGTTTTCAAATGCTGGCAGATATTCGTAAAGATTTAGTCACTGAATTTAAAAAGGAAGGTATTGAAATACCTTACCCTCATATGCATATTGTAAAATAGTGTAAAAAGGAGAAAACATGGATTATCGTGTTGTTCTCCCTTTCTTTTTATAAGAACTATTAAGGATTCATTATTTTATTGTTGGTTATTCTCATTTATAAGTTTAATTGCTCTTTTGTATGCTGGCTGAATAATAAGATTATTTCTTTGGTTAAGCATTTTGCAGTAGAACTCTTTTTGAAGCGGATTAATTAATTTTTCATTTTGAATGAAATCATTTATTTTTTTTTCATTCAATTGAATCATTTCAGCTATTTTCTTTATTGATTTTAGAACATTAAAATCAGTAGTATTATTTAAAAATTCATAATAATTGATTTTTCTGTCATGGTATTTTACTTGAGAAGTAGGATAATTATAAATCCTAGTATTAAATTCTTGTTGAGAATTCATAACATGTTTCATTGTTTCTTCGTCCATTTGAGGAAATAAACATGAACCACAATCATATACTGGAGCAATAGAAACGAGATTATTTTTGACTAGTAATCCCCAGTTTCCGTTATGTCTATCGAAGTTACCTAAATAAGCATCAACTATAAACATGTCCCAAAAAAAATCAGTAAGTATTGCAGAATCTATAAATGATTGTTCAGAGATAGCATCTAATATTTCAGATAATTCAGTTCCTGCACCATTTTTTGAAGAATCAATACACCCATTTTTTATTTTTGAAAATTCATACAATGATGAACCATCTTGGGTAAAATCTTTGCATGCTACAACAAGCTTTTCTTTTCCTTTAACAGTTGCTGTATGAAGAGAAGTTATTTGTGCTTTAATTCCTAAAATATTAAAAATTGTGCTACCAATATGTTCTGAAATATTGCTATTGGCATAACTTATTTGGTTATTTTTAGTAGCTATTGGCGGAAATTTAAGCATATATATTTCATTATCTATATTAAGTGCAACCTTTTGTCCATTAGCACCGCCATATCCTTTTAAAACACGATTTTCTTTTAATTCTTTTGTTAAATCAACATGCATCATAGTGGTTCTCCTTTATTATTTTAAATTTCCAAAAAAGTATTTATTTCTTAAATAATCAGCACAATCTTTTGAAATCCTATCATCCGTATAAGCAGAATTTATACTACCATAAAGCTCATCAAGATAGCAGTCGAATAAACTATCATTCCAAGAATGTGTTTTAACCATCATAAGGTCATCTTCTAAATATTTTGGAAGACCGTATTCGTACAATTCTTCTTTTTCATCTTTTAACATAATTATCATCCTTTATTATAAAATAAGTATTTATTGTGATAAATCAATCTAAATATTATATGCAAATTATACCATTTAAAAGTAAAAGATTGCATCTATTTTTACATTGTAGAATAAAAAAGAAATATGAGGATTACCCCCATACTTCTTCAGCGATTTCTTTAACAAGTTTAAGTTTAGCCCATTGTTGTTCTTCTGTTAATTTATTACCAATTTCACATGAAGCAAAACCACATTGAGGACTTAAATATAAACGTTCTAAAGGAATATATTTAGTTGCTTCATAGATTCTTCTTTTAACAAGTTCTTTATCTTCTAAATCAGGTTTCTTTGTGGTAATAAGACCTAAAACAACTTTCTTATCTCCTGATACTTTCTTTAATGGAGCAAAACCACCAGAACGATGATCATCATATTCTAAGAAATAAGCATCTACATTTTCTTCACTAAAGAGTAAATCAGCTACACCATCATAAGCTCCTGAACTAAAGTAAGTAGAATGATAATTTCCTCTACATACATGAGTATTAATTGTTAGATCTTCTGGAGCACTTGCTACAACTTTATTATTTAAATCTAATAAAAGTTGTTTATATTTTTCTAATGCTTCTCCCTTTCTTCCTGTTAAACTTACAGCAAGTTCAGGATTAACCATACCACCCCATACACAATCATCAAATTGTAATTGACGGCATCCAGCGTGATAAATTTCTTGAACAAATTCATTGTATGCTTTAACAACATCGTCAGCAAAAGCTTCTTCACTACCATAGAAACCTAATGTTTTATCTAATAAATCAGCTCCTGTAAAGAAAGCATAGAATTGACCAGGTGAAGGAATTGTTTGTTTAGCTACAGTATTTTCATCTTCTAATGCTTTCACAAATTTAAAGTGTTCAACAAAAGGATGCTCTATACAAGAAATCTTTCCTGTCATATAAGTATCATCAATCATAGCTGCTTCTCCATCAAACGTTTGATTGCCATCTACAGTCTTTTTATGTTCAACCCCATTAAATCCCCACATAAAATCTAAATGCCAAGTAGAACGTCTAAATTCACCATCTGTGATGGTATGATAACCTAATTCTTTAAGTTTATTTACAAGTTCTACAATACAATCATCTTCTACCTTAGTAAGTTCTTCTTTAGTTATATTATTTAATTCATAATTTTTTCTAGCTTCTTTTAATCTTTCAGGACGTAAAAAACTTCCTACAAATTCATATCTATTTAATTGATTCATATTATTCATTCCTTTCAAACTATGTCTTTATTTTATCAATCAAATAACTATTTTAAAAATACGAATAAACATCAGTTAGATATAGTTTTAAGCTATAACAACATTTGTGCATGATGCACAAATGTATACAGTATTCTCATTACATCAACACATATAATTTTCAAACTTTCTTACATATAATATAAGTAACAAAAGGGATATAAAATACTAAGGAGGAACAAAATCATGTGTGTAAATTACTATTCATATTTAACAACTAATCAAGCAGATTCTCAACCAGGTTGGGCTAAAAAAGACAGATTCGATTCAAGCAACACAACATTATCAAGAATTAAAAATCATGTTGTTAAAAACTATTTCTCTAAACTATTTAAATAATATATAATATTGAAAAAACCTGCACGAGATGCAGGTTTTTTAGTATTTTTATATTCATTTATAATATATATGTAACAAATTAAATTCATATTCTTTCATCTCTCTTCAGATTATAGATATTAAAGATAGTGTAGTAAATATAATTTTATATCATGAAGAAGTTAAAAGATATTGTGGGTATAAAAACGCTTATCAGAAGTCACTAAAAATATCCTGGACATTTTTGTAGATATATGGTATTCTAGATAAGTAGATTGGAGGAGTAAATGATGGCATATGCAATTGATTTGTTCTGTGGTGCAGGTGGCTGTTCAGAAGGATTAATTCAAGCTGGTTTTGATATATTATTTAGCTCGGATATAAGTGACATGGTTGAGGTTACATATAGAAATAGGCATGAGCAGTTAGGATTGATCCAAGGTAAGAATACTTGGTTTGAACGTTCTGATATAAGAGAATTAACAGGTAAAAAAATAAAAGAATGTATTTCAAAACTCCAAATTTTTCAGGGAAAAAAAATTCCGGAGATTGATTTAATGATAGGTGGTCCCAGTTGTCAAGGATTTTCAAGAGCAGGGAGAAGAGACAAATCAGATCCAAGAAACATACTTTTTGGAGAGTATGTTAGGGTAATTAGTGAAGTGAAGCCAAAATATATTGTTTTAGAGAATGTAGAAGGATTTGTTGATATGCAGTTCTTAGGATATGTTGGAATTACGGGAATAAAGTATGATGATGGAAGTGTAACACCAGATATATTAAGAAGTGAATTAAATGAAATTGGATATGATACACTGGAACCAAGAATATTAAATGCAGCAGATTACGGAGTACCTCAGAGAAGAAATAGAATTTTTTTTATTGGTTATAGAAAAGGATTGAAAGCTCCAGAATATCCACGACCGACTGTAAATCCTGAAAATTATTTAACTCTTTCGGATGCTATTGGGGATTTGATTTCTAATAAGAAGAAACGAAATAAAGTATGTTCGAAATTAACACAGTTTCAAATTGATTCGATAAATGGTAGAACGCCTGCAAAAGATGGTAAAGCAATCGTAGCACCTGATAAAATTATGAATAATGAATATTCTAAAATATCTGAGATTGTAAGAGAACGATTTTCTTTATTTAAAGAAGGAGAAACAGGATCGAATCTTAAGAAAAGAGTAAGGAATAAGGGAATAAATTTAAAAGGCAAGCCGGCATTAATAAAAATGTGTTCGGAAAAATTAGGTATGACAGAAGAAGAAGTTATTATGTTATATAAAAAGGGTGGTGTGACTGTAGAACAAGCAGAAATTCTTTTAACTAAAAAAAATATTCGTCAAAGATGGAGTGGAGATCAGCCATCTGCGACAGTGATGACAATAGCAGATGATTATATTAGTCCATGGGAGAATAGAACCTTTAGCGTTAGAGAAATGGCACGTTGTCAATCATTTGATGATTCATTTGAATTTCTTGGAAAAAGGACTACAGGTGGTTTACGAAGAAGAGTTGAAGTACCACAGTATACACAAGTTGGAAATGCTGTTCCGCCGTTATTAGCCAAAGCGGTAGTAAGTGAAATACTTAAAGTATTATAGGAGGAAAATATGTCAATAAAAGATGAAATTCAAGGTCAAACAGGATACTTGAAGAAGGTAAGAGATGAATATATGCCAGATACAAAAAAGATGGCAGAGTTGGCATTTGAACTTTATTCTAAAGATTCTTTGATTGAGCTCACACCTGAATATGTATCTGAAAATGCTGATGAAGTTTTAAAAAAATTGTTTTCGGCTGAAACAAGTATATTTCAATGCAAGAATAATGAAATCATGTACCGTGTATTACTATATTATTATGAGAAAATATATAGAAAAGATGATAAAAAATATACGGAAACAAGTACTAGAATGTCAGAATTAATTAAAATTTTTGATAGGTGTAAAGATGATAGTTATACATTTGAAATGTTTATTAATGAAATATCAAAAACAACAATACCAATAATTGATACAGTTTCTTTTTCACAGAAGCAATCAGCAAAAAGTAGAGTGGGCGAATCTTTACAAAATCATCTTGCCAATATTTTTGATATTTGCAATGTTCCCTATGAAACTCAACAACAAAAAGTAGATGGTGGAACAATAATGGATTTTGTAATACCAAATGTTAATGCGATTGAAGAAATGCCAGATCAAGTTATCAATATTGAATGTCAGACTACGTTAAAAGATAGGTTTAGGCTTACTACTGGAAAGTCAACTGATGCAAAAATCAAAAGATATCTTGCAACTGTTACCGGTGCAGGGATTGTAACGAAAAGAGATTTGAATGACTTTAGTGTTGATAAGGTTAAAGAAATAATTATGGATAATAATGTTACATTAGTGATTTTTCCTGAGGTAAAAAATAGTATTTTGCAAAGACTAACGAAAACAAAAGAAAAATTAGAAAGCGGAAAAAATGTAAAGAATGCAGCAATTTCATTGGAAGAATTGGATAAACTTATTAAATTAAGCAATAAAAAAATTATTACATATTCAGAATTGATAAAAAGAGATATAAATAGTGCAAAAGTTTACTGGGATTAGTTGGTGATATAATGGATTACATAGAAAATATGCAAAGTATGTTATCAGATGGGTATACTATGAATGAAGTGGCAGAAAATTTATATTTAAATTATCATTCAGTAATTAACATAGATGAGGTATATCAATTAAGAAAAGCAATAGCAACAAAATATGATTGTAATCTTAATGATGTTAAGCTAATTGGTTCTTCACATACAGGTTATACTTATAAAGATGGAAAACTTTTGAAAAGAGAAAATCCTAAGGACTATGATTTTGCAATAATAAACGCAGATGTATATATAAGATTTTTTCATATGATTGATATTGAAAAAATAAGTGGGAAGGGAAAAAGATTGTATACTAATGGAATATTGCATGGCAAATTGCATCCACTTCACGCAGGAAAAAGATTTCTAGAAAAGTTAGAAAAAATGAACAAGGAAATAATGGAAGAGACGGGTGTTTCAAAGCATGTATCAATTTGTTTCTATTTATCTGAGAAAGATTTTATAGATGGTTTAGTAAAATATAACAGTGAATTATACGCAGGAGAATTGAGAAGAATAAGTGAACAGAAAGATAGAATTAGCGATTTAGAGAATCTTTCTGATATGAAGATTGTTGATAAGTTGGAGGAGTAGGAATGGAAGAAAAAAAGGATGAGAAGAGTTTTTCTATAGGAAGGCTTGATATTGTTGATTTATATGAATGGAAAAATTCAAAGAAATTAGTATATAAAACATATTTTCAAAGGCAGTTTGTATGGAAAGAGAAAGATAAGAAAGACTTGATAGATACAATTATGCAAGGACTGCCAATTCCTGCAATTTTTATTTGTGATGCAGGTACTGATTATACAACTCTTTCTAAAAAATATAATGTACTTGATGGAAGACAACGTTTAGAAAGTATTTTTGAATTTCTTGAAAATCAATATACATACAAAAAAAGATACTTTAAAGATTTTACGGAAGATGAGAAAAAGGTAATATTAAATTATAATATTACTTTGATTCAAATGTATGTTGATCCAGATGATACTGAAAGGATAAAAGAAATATTTAAGAGATTAAATAAGAATGCATATAATTTGAATAAAATGGAAAAACAATCAACACAGTTAGTTGAGTATGATTATATGATTATTGCAAAAATAGTATCTGGAATAGTAAAATTTGAGAATATTGAGTCATATTTGGAAGAAATTCATGAGTTATTCAGTGATGACGAAGATAAAGACGAAGATAGTGTGGAAATCACAGAGTATTCAGAAATGGAAGAAGAAGCAATTCCTGATGAAGTAAAGGAAATATGCACATGGGATAATATTGAACACATAAACGCCCTACTCACAAATAATATGATATTTTCTTCATATGATCGTCAGAGACAGGTTGCATTACAATATTTCTTAAATATTTTCACATGTATATTGAAAGCTAACTATATAAAATTCAAGTGATTTTATGAAAAAGTTTGAAAATATT
>ERZ826764.882-NODE-882-length-39026-cov-6.425060_pt1 | contig 39026 bp, 32 predicted proteins | sample MGYA00519870_ERZ826764 | MGnify/ENA primary metagenome ERZ826764 (study PRJEB31778, sample SAMEA3449239) | human gut metagenome | biome: human gut; feature: human-associated habitat; material: faeces | place: United Kingdom | collected 2010/2012 ...
CAGTAACTGGTGGTACAAAGACAAAGGTACCGGTCTGATCTTTCAGGGCGGGAAAGTAAACGTTACGACAAATAGTGATATGACGGTGTATTTCAATAAATCTTTCTCTTCTGTCCCGGCAACTGTGATTCTTACACCTTATGAACAGCCGACTAACCATTCTAATGATACGAACTATGTTGCTATGGCTGTCGGAATATCAACTTCTTCCTTTAAAATTCGCTATGTGGATTCTAATGATACAGGTCGTCGTCAAGGTTATGTCAGCTGGTTTGCCGTCGGTTATTGATTGCCATTAAACAACAAACCCCCGGATTGTGCCGGGGGTTTGCTTTTATCTGCAGACGGAACCGTTATTCAACGGCCAGAGCCTTGACTTCTTCGCCGTAGGCGTCTTTAACCGTCGTCTTAATCCGCATAAGCTGAATCCACTTGCGGAAAGCGCCGGCCAAAACGACAATCATCAGGAACATGACGATGCAGCCTAAGATAGCCAACAGATTCTGGTCTTTCGGCAGATATTGTTCAAATACCTGCAAATATCCGGCCCAGAAAGTTACAACCACCATGAAAATACCCGGAATGGCAACGGCCAGCGTGTATTTGCCGCGATTCAGGCGGAGCAGCATGGTGGTGCAGACAATCAAAGCACAGGCTGCCAGCAGCTGATTGCTTAAGCCGAACAGCGGCCAGATGGTGCTGATGTTTCCGGTGTAAACCAGATATCCCCACAGGAAAGTGAAAACGGCACTGGTAATGACAATGCCCGGCATCCATTCCTTATCGTTGAATTTCGGCATAGCCTTGCCCAGCATTTCCTGCAGGAAAAAGCGGCCGACGCGGGTTCCGGCGTCAACGGCGGTCAGAATAAACACGGCTTCAAACATCACTGCAAAGTTATACCAATAGGCAACCAAATGGTCCATATACGGCAGATTGCGGAAGATGTGAGCCATGCCGACAGCCAGAGAAACGGCACCGCCGGTGCGTCCGTGCAGGTCAAGGCCGATATGCTCTTCATAATAGGGCAGATCGGTTACTGCAAAATTCGGGTGCGCAGCCAGCAAAGCCTGATAAGCGTCATGGGAGGCGTTAATCGCAAAATAGTCGCCCGGCATCATGGTGCAGGCGGCAATCAAAGCCATAATCGCCACAAAGCCTTCGGTCAGCATTGCACCGTAACCGACAAACAGAATTTCTCTTTCGTTGCCGATCATTTTCGGTGTCGTTCCGGTGCCGATAATTGCATGGAAACCGGAGATTGCGCCGCAGGCAATGGTAATGAAAATAAACGGCAGAACCGGACCGTTGATAACCGGGCCGCCGCCTTGGTCAAACGGGGTAAACATATGCATCATGATGTCCGGCTGAACGAAAATAATGCCCAGAGCCAGCATCAGAATTGTACCGATTTTAAGGTAGGTGGACAGATAATCCCGCGGAACCAGAAGCAGCCAGACCGGCAGAACCGAAGCAATAAAGCCGTACAGAGGAATGGCGATTGAAACGGTGTCTTTGTCCCAGTTGAACATCCAGCCCAAAACATCTTCCTGCATCAGGCCATGCCCCGAGATAATACCGATAACCAGCAGGGTGATGCCGATGATGCTGGCCAGCATAACGCCGTTTTCTTTATAGCGCATAATCAGACCCATCAGAATGGCAATCGGCATGGTAATCGCAACAATGAACAGCGACCACGGCGCATTATGCATGGCGCTGACGCAGGCCAGAGACAAACCGGCCAGTGTCAGAATAAGAATAAACAAAACCGCAAACCCGGCGATTGTTCCGGTAAACGGGTCAATTTCCCTTTCGGCAATGGTTGCCAGACTCTCGCCTTTGTGGCGGACGGAGGCGAAAATAACCACCATATCGTGAACGGCGCCGCCTAAAACGCAGCCGATGAGAATCCACAAGGCTCCGGGCATAAAACCGAACTGAGCGGCCAAAACCGGTCCGACCAGCGGTCCGGCGGCTGCAATTGCGGCGAAGTGATGTCCGAATAAAACGTTTTTGTTGGTTTTGACATAGTCATGCCCGTCGGCATATTTTACCGCCGGTGTGGTGCGGTTGGCATCCAGGCGTAAGACTTTATTTGCAATAAATACTCCGTAAAAGCGATAAGCAATCGCAAAAATACACAAGCTTGCAAAAACCACGGTCAGGGCATTCATCCCTTCAAAATGACTCCAGAAGCCGGTAGTCGCAGGCGCCGCAGGAGTCCCCGCTGCTGCCATTGCCGAATTAATCGCTAAGACAGAGAATAGCATACTGAAAAACAATTTCTTCATAGTATCATCCTCTCCTGATTAATAACGAAATTATTATATCCGAAAAGGTTTTATAAGTCATTAATCAAAAACGTCGGGCCCATAATTTTTATTGGGGAAAATCATCTTTTCTGAAGCCAGACTTTAGGTGAGGCAACATTGAAACAGGGAGGTTACCATTCAATGATGCCGTCAAAGCGGTGTGTCTGCCGCCAGCGCAGCAAATCTTCCGAGGTTTGCACGCCGTCCTGAATAACCGCTTTGTAATATTCAATGCCGCTTATTTTAAGTTCGTCCGGCGTTTCAAATTTCAAGCGCAGGATTGTTTTGCGCTGTTCTTCGGTCATGGCGGCGATTATTTTTTCGGCTGTTTTTTCAAAATAGCCGTCATAGAAAGAGCCTTTTTTTATTTGAATCAGGTCAATCTGCCAGGTTTGCGCTTCATCGTCTTCATAATAAAGATGCCACTCAAAACAGCATTCGTCGGTTTCCGCCAAATTGGCAAAAGTGCATTTCTTTATGCCTTTGTGACGGCAAAGCTCGGCTATAATCGCAAAGCTCCGGCCAATGTCCAAACTGTCGGTGTAAATATGAAAATCAATGTCGCGGTGCTTGGCCAAAACACCGATTCTGAAAGAACCGACCGGATTGATCGTTGCTCCGGCTTTCTCCCAAATCTCAATAAGGTTCAGTGAGGAAATGACCATCCGGGCTTTTTCCGTCTGCTTTTGCGAAAGTTGAATATATTTGTCGTCCATCATAAACCTCAATCAGTTGCTTTGTTCCGAACATAAAATAAAACCGGCGGCCGATCAAGTTTTTTGCAGCCGAGTAAATGTGAAATTTTAGAAAAACTGTGAAAATTTTGTCGACATTCTGTTTCGTTTATGTTATTGTGTATTCAATAAAATTTAGTATTAAGATATTTTTTTGTTTCACCTAAACTTTATTTAATTATGAAAAAAATCTTTTGGGTCGGATGCGTTCTGGCTGGTGTGGCACTTTTTGCAAGCTGCCGTGGAGAGAGTGGAAAGACTGTTGAGGGAACCCCGATCGGTCAAGGTTTAATCATTAAAAAAACAGAAGCCGGAAAGCTTCAGCTGTGTGACAGTCTCGGGTCTTCTCTGGCAATTGAAGACTATGATGAAATTGACGGAAACGCCTTCTTTATCATAGCCCGAACCGGAGACAACATCGCGCTTTACCGCAACAACGGCCAGTCTTTGACGCGTTGTGATTCTTTTGCCATCCACCGCTACTATCCGGTAACGGCTGATGAGAGAGAACGGCGCTATCTGGAGACAATCGTTGACGGTGCTCACCGCGCATTTGATTTGGACAGCCTGACAATTCGCTCGGCTACCGAAGGAGTCAAAGACGGAATTTGGCCCATGGCCTGCGGATACAGCATTACCAAACAGAATAAGCTGTATCAGCTGGATGAAACCGGCAAAGACGAACCGATTATGCCGGGATGTCAGGAAATGCATATTATCAACCATAAGGGGAAGATAATTCTGCTGGTCAAAACGGATGATTTTTCCGGTTATTGCTCGGTTGACGGGCAGGGAATCAAACGGCTGAGCCGTGCAGGGTTTGTCTCTGCCAAAAAAGCCGGAACGGTTCTGTGGTCGGCGGAAGACGGAAAAATTTCCGCTATTGTCAAAGAAAAAATTTAAATATGTGAAAAACAGGCCTTGCACTCTGAAGTGCAAAGCCTGTTTTTTTGTGGATGAAAATAACCCCGGTATTTTCCGGGGTTTGTAATATTATCTGCCGCCGCGGCTCCGGGAGGAAGGCCTTTTTTGAGCGGTCGTTTTCGGACGAGGTGTCGGCCGGGCCCGCTTAACATAAGTCTTTTGAGCCAGTTCTCGGTCAATTGCGACTTTCAGAGAATCTGTCGGACAATGATAGCGCGATTCTTCACTGAAACGTTCCATAATTGTTTCCGGGTCTCCGCGGCAGCCGTACAAACTGCCAAGCGTGGCATTTTTCAAATTAACGATATTCTCGTCGATATTGGTTTGCTCATCAACCGTAATCTGCACTTCCCCGTGCAGAAAAGTCAGTTCATTCTTACGCCGTTCCTGCAGCACTTTGTTGACGGAACCTTTTACATGGCAGTAATTCATAAACGCCTTGTCAAATTCTTTGCTGATGCTGTCGCCGCGTGTCGTAAAATATTCGGATGCCGTCAGGGCAAATGGTTTGGGATTGCCTTTCCTGTCGTGCAAAATACCGGTGCCGCAATTGTAGAACAAACTTCCCATAATGGCGATTTCGGCTTGTGTCATCTGGTCCAGCGGCAGGTATTTGACCATATCTTCCGACATCTTGTTGTCAATGTGGGCGCTTACATATTCCAAAGCCTGCTCTTCCGTACGGATACAATCGCCCGGTCTCACCGGCTTACCGTCAGGTCGAATGGTATTGCCGAGATTAATTGTCCAGATTTTGGCGGCCTTGTCATAATAGGCCCGGCTTTTCATTCCTTCAAAATGGGCAATAACATAAAGCATAAGCTTCTCGGAAGCTTTTAAATTGGCATGCTTCTTTTCCAAAATGATGCTGTCTTGAAACGCTTTGCGCTCTTGTTCAATCCTCGCCTGAACACTATCCGGAATTTCCGCAATGCTTTCCGGTTGAATGCTGTCCGGATTTTCCTGAACGGAATGAAATTCGGTAAAGGTTTTTGCCGCTTTGTCGGCAGCCGGTTTGGCAATCAGCTCGGAACGTTTGACGCTGTCCGTTTTTTCCGGCTCGCCGCTGTTTTGCGCTGCGGATGTCCCGAACCATGAAGACATAACACTTAACGCAATCGCTGCTTTTGTTTTCAAACTCATCGCCAATCTCCAACCTTACCTGCTTGAATATATATAATAAAAATAACAAATTTTCATCAAAGACGCAATATTTTTAGAGTCTTTTTGTCAATTTTTTTATGGATTTGAAATATTCCCTCTGTATCATAATGCTGTTTCGATGACAGACTGTGCAATGCAGACATATCAGTTTCTTTGTTGAAATATTTGCTGTTCGGCCTGGCTGTATTGGCACTTCTGTCCGCCATAATTTCTTTAATCGTCGCTTATACTAAAGCTAAAAAACAAAGAAAAGGTCAATCTGAAACGAATTTATTTTCCTGATAACGTCTCCTATTTGTTTTCTAAGATTCTGTTCTTCTTAGAATTTTTATAAATTCTGCCGTAGTCCATTTAATATTCAAGGAAAACAATATGATGTTAATGATCCTGAGCAAAACATAGAACTCGGCGTAAGGGTCCTTAAATCAATATATGATGCTGTTCCTGATAAAGATATTGCCAAAATCGCTACTTTATGGAATGGTATAGGATTAAAAGAAGTAAATGATTATGGTGCCCGGGCAAAAGAATATTATAAAAATAAATCTTGGAATAACCCATTGGAAATGCCAAAAATTAAATCAAAAAAAGGAAAATAATGAAAATTTTATTTTATGTCATTCTGAAACTAATATTTATTATCGCCGCTTGGTTTTGGGGAGATTTATTTTTTATCTCAATGCTCAAACCTGGAGAAACATGCCTAACAGCAAATTATGGAATAAATATTGGTGACTATCTGGAATTAGGCTGGAATAACTATTTTCAATGGTTTTCAAATATAGAACAAATGCCATGCCGTATAACTTTTGCGGCATGGTGCTTATATTTTTTAAGTTGTTTTCCTGCATATGCTTTGTTAAAGGTGTATGGAATGTTCAAGCTTTCAATAACACTTAAATATAAATTTGTTATTTCAGAATATATATTTTACATTGCTTTATTTATGATATGGTTATTTTTGCAGCCAGGTCTAGTGTTAACAAGTTATAGTTTCATAAATGCTTTAATCGGAGTATTGCTACTATTTGTTCCTTTTATTCTGTGTTCTGTATTTATAATATCTGGGTGTAACATGCATATAATGAAATTAAAAAGCAAATAAAAAGAGAAAACAATGAAAATAGCAAAATACATTATACTAGAGCTACTGATTATTGTTTTGTCTCTATTATGGGGAACAATGATGACGAATGACCATCAAAGTGGCGAAATCTGTATTACTCCTGCTTGGGGGGCTCAAATTCAAAACTATTTGGAATTTGGTTGGAATAACTATTTTCATTGGTTTAGAAAAGATGAACAAGCCCCATGTCGTTATGAAACATTTACAATCATCTGTTTTTATATTTTAGCCGTTCCTCTCTACACAGGGCTGAAAATTTATGGAAAAAATTATTTATACCAAGCCTTATCTTGGCAAGTAATAATTCCTGAATGGTTATTATATATATTTGTTTATTTGTATTTTTTGTTTAAACAAAAAAATATTATCTTAACACTTGGCAGTCTAGGAAATGCCATTCTTGGAGCAATACTCTTTTTTTTACCATTAATTATTTATGGTAGCTTAATTATCGTTGCCTTTAAGAAAAGAGAAAGTATCAGATGAAGAAATTCAATTTTTAGCTAGTATGATTTTGAGTCATCTGCTGTGTCACCTTGCTGTATCATTTAGCAGATCACTAGTAAAAAATCAAAAAAAATAGCTCGTTATTTCAACGAGCTATTCATATGGTTGGCAGACCAAGGTTTATGACCTTAGGAAAAAATACGAGCAGGAATTAGCGGAGATATACCTTATTATTAACGGTATGGATGACGATTTGCGGCAGATGATGACGATAGAAAGAATTTGTTGATACTATTCATATTTTATGGTAGGCGCTAATTTATAACCTATAACAGAGGATGCTATGACAATTGTTAATCCGCAGGAAAACTATGATGATATTGATATTAAAAAATAAGTTGTTTTAAAGGAAATTAAACAAATGAAGCATTGGAAATTATGGACATTAACATGTGCTGTTATATTGTTATCGCTTTTAGTTGTAATATTTGTCGACTCAGATAAAACATCTGCTCTTGGGTCTATATTCGCCGCATCTAGTGGATTTGTAGCGGTTATTTGGTTTTATAATAGTTTAGAACTTCAATCAGTACAACTTCAAGAACAACAAAAGCAGTTAGAAGAACAACGGGTACAATTTCAGTTAGAGTTTAATAATATTAGATTGGAGGCTAAAAGGAGTGCACTCCTTGTTGCAAGAGAAATACTCAATGATATGGAGAATAGAGTTCAAAGCAGTCTTAATGGAATAGGTACAATAAATAACTTGCATGTGTTGTTTTTAAACGGGTTATTCTCTCATATAAATACTATTACAAATGAAGATAATCCTAAAATAGTATTGGATGAAATTGAAAAATTTGCCAAAGTATTCGGGCCTGCCCGCACTTTCTTATACTCATTTAAAGAAGCAGCAACTATTATTCTTGAAAATGAGAATATTCCTGTCACTGATGATAAGGATCAGCCAGAGTGGTTTGTAGTTATTTATGAAAAATATTTGCAAAATAGACCTTTCATATCAAAATTTTTACCAAATGCTCAATTATTATCAATGGTTATGACATCTATAAAATTAGAGATAATAACCTTAGCGTCATTTGCCGCTATGGGGCTTCTTAATCCAAATGGGCTGAAAGACGAAGCCATACAAGATATGATTAATTTTAGAAATAAAGATGCTAAAGCAACACCTAAAATAGTTGAAAAATATTTAACCTCTCTCTCTTCAGAACAAAAGAAAAAATTCGGAATATAATTATACCACCTGTTGTCAACTTTTTTAGACAACCGCCTAAAGTCCATTCATTAGGCTTTTTAGTATCGAATATACCATAATTTTCGATATATTTTTAATATTCAAGCCCAGAGATTTAGTTTTTGCTTTAATTCCAATTTTTTGGTTTTCATAATCTTGTTTATTTGTACTGACGCGAGTATAAGCATATATCATTTTTATTTCCTATTTCTAATGGGTAATAAAAGGCTAATGCTCAATATTTTTATTATATAACCAACAGCAGAAGGAAATAATAAAAATGATTAAAGACTTTTATATTTGTCTGGACAATACAGCACTAAATTATGCACTAAAACATTTCAGCAATCCGTTTACGCGGATAATGCGTTGCTATACCGGCCTTGAAGTTGAAATGATTGTCAAAACAATGGAAACAAACAAAAGCAAAAATTTTTATACGCTCCGTGCAATGCAAAACAAGATATTAAAAGGTACCATTAAAAACCTTGAAGTCTTGGGTACTATTTTTGAAAGGGCGGATAACGGCGAATAACTTATTTTTAATGTTGATTTAATATTTAAATAATATTACTTTAATGTTGAAATAATGTTAGGGAAATCATCATGGCTTTTAGTCCGAAATATACAGTAACAGCTCAAATGCTTGCAAATCTGGCAAAAATTGAGGTTATTAAACAGCAGTTTGAAAACCAGCCCATATCGCCGCAGCTTTTATTATCGTTGCGGGAAAGTGCCAAAGTAGCAACAATTCATTATTCCACGCAAATTGAGGGCAATCGTCTGACAGGAAAAGAAGTTGCTGAGGCTCTGAAAGGGCGAAAATTACCGCAAAGGGAAAAAGACGAGCAGGAAGTCAAAGCTTATTACAAGGCTTGGAATGCTATGGAAGAGGCTGTTGTTGCCAATCGTTCTTTTGATGAGAAGTTGGTTGCCAATATTCACAGTTTGGTAGAAGCCAGTAAAAGTATAATTCCATATCGGGATAATCAGAATGCAATTTATGACAGCGAAACCGGTGCCAAAATTTATCTGCCGCCGGAAGCTAAAGATGTGCCGGAGATGATGACAGATTTTTGCCAATGGGTGCAAAATGCCGGAAATTTGCCTGTACCGTTAGTAGCGGGAATTGTACATTATCAGTTTGTAACAATACACCCTTATTATGACGGAAACGGACGAACGGCCAGACTTTTGACCAGTTTTATCATGCGTAAAGGCGGTTACGGGTTAAAAGGCATCTATTCGTTAGAAGAATATTATGCCAAAGATTTAATCCTTTATTATGATGCTTTGCAGACACATCCACACCATAACTATTATTATGGACGGCATGAGGCGGATATAACGTCATGGCTGGAATATTTTATTGCCGGTGTTGCTGATGCTTTTAACAAGGTTAATGAACATGCCAAAGATGAAAAGACAAAAGGATTTACGGCAGATAAAAGCCCTTTACTGCGTGAGCTTGATATTAAGCAGCGGAAGGTTTGGGAATTGTTTGCGGAATTTAAGGAAGTTAACAGTATGCAAATTGCGGATATATTAGGTATTTCTGCCCAATCTGCCAGAACCTTGCTCCGTCAATGGATTGCCGAAGGATTTTTGCAGTATGCCAATGAATCAAAAAAGGCAAGGACTTATAGACTGGCGGAAAGGTTTGAAAAAATGATATGAAAAGTATTTCTAATAATGATGGGAATTATATGGAACAGTTATAATGTGAGATTCCTAATTTTTTTGATTAAAATTCATTGACATAACGTTGATTGTTGCTTAATATTAACAACTAATAATGTATGTTGATAAAAGGACTGAGCCGTGCTTAAAGAATTTTTGGAAGTTAATGTTGATGATTTGATTCTTGATCAGAAAAATTTTAGACATGATGAAAAGAATAGTCAGGAAGAAATTATTCGTTGGTTTGAAGAAGATCAACCTGAAAAACAAATGAATATTGCTAAGGATATTGCAGAAAGAGGGCTTAATCCGCTTGAAAATATAGGGGTCATAGAAAGTGACGATGGGTTTGTTGTTAAGGAAGGAAATAGGCGTGTTTCTGCTCTTAAAATGCTTCTAAATCCAACATTATGCAAAAATAATAAAAATAGAAAAAAGCTTGAGAATTATGCATCATTGGGGAATATACCGACAAAGATTCGAGTAGCAGTTTTTGATAAATATGATTCTATAAAGCCGTTTATTGGCTTACTTCATTCTGGTGAGCAAGAAGGTAAAGGACGGGTACCTTGGGATGCTATGGGGATTAGTCGTTTTGAAGAGGATACTAAAGGAATGAGTAAATATCAAGAAGCTATTGATATTCTGAGATTTATTCATTATGAGGAAAAAGGGTTTAAAAATATTACTAACTTTCAAAGGTTTGTTACATCGTCTATTGTGATGAATGAATTAGGTATAGCATTTAATAATCGACGTTTAGATAATTCTTCAGTTTCGGAAACTGCTATAAAAGTGTTGAATGTTGTAGCAGGAGAAGTTTCGTCGGGCAAGCTTAAGGTTTCGGAAATTGATACTATTGATAACATTAGAACTTACCTAAGTAAAATAAAAAAACTAGTAAATGTAACATCGAATGAAACTAACACAGTAGAAAATTCTTTTAATAATTCTTCTTCGATAGGTAATGAAGCAAACTCTAGTACTCCGGACAATGTTAGTTCTGAAGATGAGAGTAAACACTCTAAACAGCGCAAACCAAGAATGTCTGTTAAGAAAAAGCCAGAAATTAAAAGAAAAAAATGTAATCCAAATATTGTAACTATTATTAATGAGTTATATCGCTTATCAAAAGGGTATGAAAATTCAATAATTGCTTTGTCAAGAGCTGTTCTTGAATGTGTAATGAAGTATGTAGTTGAGGATACAAAATATAAAACAAAATTGTTGAAAAATACAACTCACTTTCAATCTTTATATTCTGCAAAAGATAAAAAAATATTTTGTGAAGGGTTAAAAAATAAGCTTGCAGAAATAATTATAGATAAAAAACAGAGACAATCCCTACAACAGTTTGATTTAGAAAAATTGCATGCTGTTATGCATAATCCTAATATCACCGCAGATTTGGTTCTAGCAGAAAATTACCGAAATCAATTGATGCCTATAATTGAGTTTTTATTAGATGACGAAACAGAGCTATTGAATAATCTTGATGTCAGCAAATTAACTTAATATTTATAATAGCTTTAATATCATATACATTGAGTTTGGAAATGTTATGAATAGAAGTCCTTTACGATATCCGGGTGGCAAAAGTCGAATAACTAATTTTGTTGCCAAGTTAATAAAAGATAACAACATAACAGGAGGGTGTTATGTTGAGCCTTTTGCTGGTGGTGCGGGAGTGGCATTAAATCTTTTGCTTGATGGAATAGTTGATAGGATTTTTATCAATGATAAAGATCGTTCTATTTATGCTTTTTGGGATTCTGTTATAAATCATACAGAGCGTTTTATTTGCCGTCTTGAGAGTGTAAATGTTACTATTGAAGAGTGGAAAAAGCAAAGGGAAATACAGTTAAATAAAGAAAATGCAAATTTATTTGATTTAGGATTTTCAACTTTTTTCTTAAATAGAACCAATCGTTCAGGTATAATAATGGCAGGAGTGATTGGAGGAATTTCTCAAACAGGGAAATGGAAAATAGATGTGCGATTTAATAAAGAATCGTTAATAAAAAAAATAAAAAATATTGGGGAAAATAGGAAAAAAATCCATATTTTTAATATGGATGCTGTTAATTTTCTTGATGATGTTGTATCAACCTTAGATGTCCAAAATACATTAATTTATTTAGATCCACCTTACTATGTCAAAGGTGCACAATTATATATGAACTCCTTTAAGCACGAAGATCATGTAAGAATTTTTGATAAATTATCCCAATTACGGCATCATTGGTTAGTTTCTTACGATGATCAAAAAGAAATTCGAGAAATTTATCAGCGTGAGAGTATATCTTATCTTTTAAGATATACCGTAGGCCCAAAATATCATGGCTCAGAAGTTATGTTTGCTAGTGATAACTTAATTTTAGATTTTAGTTCCAATCCTTTGAATGTTAAGAAGGTAGCCTAATTCAAACCATCTCTACAATTTTTTTCTGCGCATCGGTATTGTATTCGATATAGCGTTGGGTGGTGGCAAGGGTAGAATGTCCGACCAGCATACGGATGTCGTTTAAGGTTCCGCCGGCAAGGCTGATGTTTTTAGCTGCGGTGGTGATAAAAGTTCTGCGGCCGCTATGTGAAGAGCAGCCCTCAAAACCGATTTCCTTATATAAATTATAAAAGAAATTGACGATTGCCTGCGGGCTGGTCTTATTGTCGCGTTCTGTCGTAATAATCCGATTCGTCAAATTAAAATGCTCATCCTTCTTCTGTTCAGTCAGAAGTTCCGCCAATAAAACCGCCAACTCTTTATGTAAAGGAATAATTCGACCGGATTGCTTGCCCTTGGAAGCCTTATTAATAAGGTTAATTTCGCGGCTTAATTGTCCCTCCGAGTCGCAAACCATCAGCCAACTTAGATTCGCTATTTCCTTTGCCCGCAATCCGGCCTTGTAACTAAGCATAAAAATAATTTTATTGCGGAGCGGATATCTTGTCCGTTCCAAATAGTTTAATGCCAGTTCCTGCTGCTTCGGTGTGAGGATTTTTGCCTGTTTGTTAAGTGCCATTTTATTTAAAACTCATTATGTTATTGAATCTATGTAATAAATTATAATGAGTATAAAATAAAAGTCCAGGCTCAAAGTCTTGTAACGCTTGAAAAATAAGGACTCATTATAAAACTTAGATTATATAATGAGTTTATCCGCCGCAAACTTTGCAAGGTCTGGCACCTTGTGATTTTGCCTTGTCTTTGGTGGTTTTTATACAGTTTTTGGTACAGCGTTTTGCCCATTTGCAGGTGGGGCTATGATAAATATAAGTCTTGGTATTCATAACTACGGCTGAGTTGTCGGCAGCTAAAACAGGTGCGGATAAAAGCAGGAAAATTAATAAACATACGGTTCTTTTCATCTTTCGCTCCAGACTTTATTATAAATTTTTCCCCAGCCTTCATTATGGCTCGCTCCGCTGACTTCAATAATTAAATCGTCTTTTCCGACAAATTCGCGTGCCAATATTGGTGGTGTGACTTCATCTTTACTGCCGACATAGTGGATTTGTGGAATTTTAGCGAACTGTTTGCGGTAGCTTTCCAAATTCATTGATTCATTAAGCGGCGGCAGATTATGATATTGTGTCCATGCCAAGTGGTCGAGATTTCCGGCAATGGTGATAATTTTTTTGACATTCAGCCCCGGTTTGGCAGTTGCCACTAAACCGGCAACCTGTGCACCACCGGAAAATCCTATCAAAATGACCGGATTGTTGCCGACAATATTTTTAATTGCTTCATATTCGGCATTAATAACTTCCGGGGCAAAACGAGCGGTTGTCCAATGACGTTTGGAACAAATCGGACTTTTAACATATTGGCATGGTCTGGCAAGGTAAATTACGTTTGGGCTGTTGTCGCCAAAAGTCAGTTCACGGACTAAAGTTCCGCGAGGTGTCGGGTCTTGTGTTGCTTTGCCTCGGGCATTAAAGGCATAACCATCACCTTCTATATATATTTTATAAGGAACTGCCGAATTAGTAACCTTTTGCCAACTGGCAAGGGTAAAATCCCTTGTTTCAACCTCTTTATACACAAAATCAGCCGGGGCTTTGATTGTCGTACACCCGGTCAGAAACAGCAATGTTATTAATACTTTTATCATACGTTCAGTCCCTTATAAAAGGACTATATCGGCTTATTTATAAAAATTCCAGAGGGTTTTTGACTTTTAGCTTGATTGTCTTCAAAAGGCTTTATAATATAAATCCGAGCAGTTCGCTGCTTAGGGCGTCGAAAACCCTAAAATAGAGATAGTCGTGTGCACACGACTTAAAATATTGTGCCGACTAATCTTGTCTGCAATGGACGGATGTCGGCGAATAAGGCTCAGCCAAATAAGCCGAGCCGTCTATCTCTATACGGTTTTCGAACATCCGCCCGCCTTTCTTTATGAACGGTGGGTTTTGTTTAACTAGTTAACAAGGATGTTTAATCGTATGAAAAATAAACTTTTAATTACAACAGCATTGGTGGCGCTGACTTGCGGCCATAATGCTTATGCGGAAAATCTTCCAACGGATGCAACCAATTTGACATCGGGAAACTATGTCGTTGAGCGTTTGGATGTGCCTGTTTCACATACAGGAAACATAAATTTATCAGGAACAGCCTCATTAGATGTAAAAACTCAGGCAATCGTGGAAGAAGAAGCCGATGAGGTCGATGTTTCCAATACTTTGAAAGTTACCGGAAATGTCTCTCTGGCTGATGATGCCTCTTTATCGGTAATCAATTCAGATGCGACAGATGAGACTGAAAAGCCTTTTATGTTTGTTGACGGCAAATATACCCAAACGGGCGGAGAACTGACACTAAAACAAGAGAATGGAGCCGGATGGCGCTCAACGCTGAACGCTAAAGAAGCAGATATCAGCAGCGGCACGATAAAGCTGGATACCGGCGAAATCTTTATATATGGCAATGCTGATGACGGCAGCCAGTTTAATATTTCGGGCGGAACATTTGAAATGAATGATTCCAATATCAGTACCTATCCGGCTATATCAGACGGAGACAATTCCCAGAAAGGTGCTGCAATGACTGTTTCCGGCGGTACGTTTAAGATGAATGAAAGTTCTTTGGGACGCGAAAATTCCGGAGATTTGGATATTAGCGGCGGAGAGTTTACGTTGGAAAACGGTTCCGCAATATTCCATGACGGCGAAACCGGTGATATAAATATCAGCGGCGGCACAATCTCTCTTAAAGATTCGTCAATAATAAGAGGCGGTGATTATCAAAGCGAGGACGGCAAACCGGCAAACGGCAACATAAACATTACCGGCGGAACGATAAATGTCAGCGGCTCTTCTGCGGAAATATCTTCTGTAGGCAATATAAAAATTGCCAATGGGGCAGAGCTTAATATTGCTTCAGGTTCTACATTGTTTGCCAAAACATTTTCAGAAGATATGAGCCAGGCTCAGAAAGCTACGCTTAATGTTTATGATAACGATACCAGAATTAATCTGGCCGGAACGTTAAGTGCCAATATTAACGGTGATGACCGTGGCAAAATTCATTTTCAGAACTCAAACGCCAAAATTGACGGTAATGTTGAAGATGTCAGCTTGATTTTTGAAAACAGCCACTCTTTAAATAATGCAATCAGCGGCGATATTGGCGGCTTGGATATTTTGGCCATTAATAAAGGCACGTTGACTTTTGATAAAGAACCGACTGGTACAATTACGACAGTTCAGGTCGGCGATGGTGCGACTTTGGATATCGGCGACAAAACACTGCATTCAAGCGGTGATAAAGTCGATGGCGAAGGTGTCATTTTTGCCGATAATTCAACTTTGGCCTTTACCGTAACCGATAAAGATACCTATGGCAAAATCAAAGCCAATTATATCAAAATCAGCGAAAACGGTACAAATTTAAATATGACCTTAAACGGTGCCGCTTTGGCCAAAGGCGAAACAACAACCTTAAAACTGTTTAACGGGGCTGATTCTGCCGCCGCTGAGGTTGAAGGCAAGTTTGCCAACCTGAGCCAAAATTCCCGTTATGAATTTACGGACAATGGCGACGGAACTTTTGATGTTACTTCTGTCGGTTCTGCCACAGATGCCGTAGTTGATGCCGGTGGTTCTGCCAATAATGCCGGAACAGCCGAGGCATGGGACAGTGTTAGTGCTTCAACCAGCTCTCCGGTTGCTGCAGCAGTTACGGAAAAATTGGCACAGCTTTCCAACAGCACAAATGCTGCCGAGCAGAAAGCCTATGTTGACGCTTTGACGGCGGTTGCACCGGAAGTTGCGCCGATGGTGCAGAAAACCCAAACCGAAACTGCAAATCAGGTATTCGGAGCGGTCAGCACACGTTTAACCGGCGGGTCAATCTCAACCGGCGGCGAAGGTATGGCTTCTGGCGATAATATCTTCAAACGTGGTGCAATGTGGGTTCAGGGCTTGTTCAACAAATCCAAATTAGATGATACTTCCAAAGCCAAAGGTTTTGATGCAGATTCGAACGGTATTGCCTTCGGTGCTGAGAAGTTTGTAGCCGATGATACTAAGGTCGGTATTGGTTACGCTTATACTAATACTGATATAGATGGTTTCATGCGTGATACTGATGTTGATACACATACTGCCATTCTGTATGGTGAGTATAAACCGTCCAACTGGTATGTAAATGGTATTGCGACCTATGGCTGGTCTGATTATGAAGAAAGCAAGAGTGTCGCCGGAGTTGGTGTCAAAGCTGATTACGATGTCGAAACCTTTGGCTTACAGGCAATGACTGGTTACGATATGAATGTCAACGGCTTAGGCATTACGCCGGAAGCTGGCTTGCGTTATGTTCATATCAAGCAGGACGCTTATAAAGATTCTGCCGACCAACGTGTTTCTGCCAATGACAGCGACATCTTGACCGGTGTCATTGGTGCCAAAGTCAGCAAAATTTTTGAGCTGTCTAACGGTATGAATATTAAGCCGGAAGCCAGAATTGCCGCTACATACGACTTGATGAACAATGACGTTAATTCGGTCGTAACCTTGGCTAATGGTTCGGCTTATGCAGTTGAAGGCGAAGCTCTTGACCGTTTCGGAATGGAATTTGGTGCCGGTGTAACTGCGGAAGTCAACGACAAGGTTGAACTTTCGCTTGGTTATGAAGGCAAATTCCGTGAGGACTACCAAGACCATACAGGCTTGATTAACGCCAAATATAAATTTTAAGCGTTAAACCGCCAAAACAAAACAGCCCATATATTTTTTATTTTGGGCTGTTTTTTTATAAATCGTTAAATTAATTCAAAAGTGCTTTGAAATATACCGCTATGAGATTTTAATTTTCGAACTTACTTAATGTTGAAAATTAAAGAAAAAATCGCCATTTCTGACGATTTCTGGACTATGGCTGGAGACGACTTGCGGTATTCGAAAATTTCCCAGTATGGGGAGAGACAATATTCAGTTTTCGAATAAGTTTGTAACTTATAATTATTTATCTCCTTTTATCACTTGAATCTTTTGTATTTCCAAAATAAAATATCAAAAAGTAAAATTTAGAAGGATATGATTAGTGACGATTGATGAATTAAAGGATGAGTTTATTAAATTATATGAAGTTCCGAGATTTAAGTTTAATACACCGGTATATAAGCAAGTGCATGACGCTATTACGGAATTTATTTATGAAAATCATTTGGAAAATACAGAAGAATGGCAAAAAATTTCAGATAACTTGTTATATAGGTCAAGCCAATATATGACACGTCAAGAAGCTGATACCATTGTTTCAAATTTAGAGTTATTAAAAAGAAAGATATTATCACGTCAAAATGAAGAGTTTTGGAAATATATACATCCTCGTATTAAAAATATAGTTTTTGATAAATTTACTAGTTGTCAATATGCTGATAGTGTAGAAGCTGCTTTTAAGGAAATTAATTCAAGATTAAAAAAAATATGTAGAAAATTGACTAATCAGCAAAAAGATGGAAACTCATTGATGACCTTTATCTTTTCTGAAAATAATCCTATTTTAAAGTTTGAGGATATATCGGTAGAAAGTGGGCTCAATGTACAAAAGGGGTATATGCAAATTTTTGCTGGTGCAATGACAGGGATACGTAACCCGAAGGCTCATGAGAATCAAACAATAAGTAAAGATGCTGCTATTAAACGCTTGGTGTTTGCTAGTCTTTTAATGGATAAAGTTGATGAAGCTGTAAATTACACTGGAATAATAGAGTAGCCCATTTAAGTTTTTAGAAATATTTATATTTTGTGAATACTATATGAAACATTCTTAAACTCTTTTAAGTGCTTGATAATCAAGTCCGGCCATTTTTTATAATCAGGATTGTTAAGTAAATCATTAAAAGGTTTGTTGATGGTGTAGGTAAGCCTTTTATCTTTCAAGGTGCAATTTGAGAGGATAAGGCTTAGTAATATGTTTTTGGCTTTATTATCTGCCTGTTGCATAAATAACGAGAGATTACCGAGAATTCTAACGATTTTTAAAATAGCTTCCTTTAGGTTCGCGTTTGTTATCTTTTTTTCATCAAATTGTTGGCTCAAAGCATTTTGTAGGCATTTAATATCTTGATTTGAAAGCTTAATCTTTGAGAAAAGCTCTTCTTCTAATTGTTGCAAGATGATATTTTCATTGGTAGAAGAGTTTGGACAATAATAACATCTCAAGTATATGTATTTATTGCGTTTTGCACTATAATCCGAGTAAACTTTGCGTCCACAATGACCACAAGTTATTAAACCTCTAAAAATGTAAGCATATTTTGATAATTGCTGCTGTTTACTTCCTTTGTGTTTGGAATCTAAAATTTCTTGAACGCGGTCGAACAATTCTTTGCTGATGATTTTGCCATGAATATGGGGTATAAGCTTGCCTTTAACACACATCATACCATAATAAAAAGGATTTCTCAAAATACTTATGATAGTATTTCTGCAAACAAAGTTTTTCTTTTGGTAATCAGGCGATGATTTATAATATTTAGGTTGTTTAGAAATTAATCCCATATTACAGGCTAATTGCAAAAGACTGCAACTGGAATGTACACCGGTTGCGTATTCTTTAAACAATTTTTTGATAATCGGAGCTCGTTTTTTATCTATGATAATTTGAGACTTTCCATCTTTATCTTTGATATTAAGATAGCCGATAGGAGCCAAACTCTGCCATTTTCCTTGTGCCCAATTAAATTCCATACTTCTTTTTACATTGTCAGATAATGCTAGAATATAACTGTTTGCCATTAATACGCACATATTCCAAAATAAAATATCCATTCCTCTTGAATCTTTGCTTAAAATCAGATTTTCTTTCAAAAAGTGAACTTCAATTTTGCCTTGTTTTCGCAAATCATCTAAAGCCGGCGTGTCTTTGTATGACCTTTGCAATCTGTCAACACAATTGACAACAATTGCAACTTTATGCGGATAGGCTAAAACGAATTTAAGCATTTCATGATATTGTTTCCGGTCGCCGCGAGAAGAGCTTTCCGTAATGATGAATTCTTTTATAATGGTAAAATTCTGTTTTTCGCAATATTCATAAATCGTACTTTTCTGGGCATCTATTGAAGCACCTCTTTCTTGTTTTTCACTAGACACACGAGCAAAAATTACAGCTTTACTACAAATTTTATTATCTTCCGGTTTATATTTTCTTGGCACAATCTTATCCTTTCTTATTATGCATAAGTATTGTGTCGTGAAAATCTCGAAAAGTAAGTGATAATTATAAAAATGTTAACGGCTTTTTCAGTTTGAAAATCAATGCTAAAACGTGTAATAAATAATGTTTTTTAGAAGTTAATTTGCCTTTACAGATACAGTGAATGTCTACTTTTAAGGATTGAATCTCTACTTTTTTATCCAATCTCTAAAACAATGTTTTTCTGTTGCAGTAACATTGACGGCAAAAATGTTACTAAATATTCAAAAATTTAGCGAAATGCTAACTAATGTTGTTTAATATTGAAAAAAATAAGATTCTTGGATACTTGAGGGCGAAATGGATAAAGAAACGGCGATAAAATTATTTGAAGAGCAAAAAGTTCGCGTTGAATGGGACGAAAACCAAGAAAAATGGTGGTTTTCGATTGTTGATGTTGTTGCTGTTTTAACTTCTTCAGAATATCAAACGGCAAGAAACTATTGGAAAGTTCTAAAACACAGGCTTTCTGAGGAAGGAAATCAGTCGGTTACAAAATGTAACCAACTGAAAATGAAAGCAGCTGATGGCAAGATGTATCTAACCGATGTGGCTGATACGGAGCAGCTTTTGCGTCTTATTCAAAGTATTCCTAGCCCTAAGGCAGAGCCATTTAAAATGTGGCTGGCAAAAGTTGGACGGGAACGTATTGATGAAATGGAAGATCCTGAAATTGCTATAAATCGTGCATTGGAAACTTACCTTAAAAAAGGTTATTCTGAAAATTGGGTCAACCAACGTTTAAAATCCATTGAAGTTCGCAAAGGCCTAACCGATGAATGGGAAAGAGGCGGTGTTCGAAAAGGCTTGGAATATGCTATTCTAACCGATGAAATTACCAAAGCCTGGTCGGGTATGACGACTAAAGAATATAAAAAACTGAAGGACTTAAAAAAAGAAAATCTTCGCGACAATATGACAAATATGGAATTGGTTTTGAATATGTTAGCCGAAGTTTCAACGACTGAAATTTCACAAGCACAAAACCCTAAAGGATTAGAACAGCACAAAAAAGTTGCCCGTGCCGGAGGTAATGTTGCAAAGAAAGCTCGGAAAGAGTTAGAAAGTAAAACCGGCAAAAAGGTTATCAGCAAGCAAAATGCCAAACATTTAAATCAGCAGTTGGAAGATATGTCTGATAACACTTAGATACATTTCTCAAATTCTTCCAAATTTTCCATAGCAATATCTTTCCACTTTTTATAGTTGGTACAAGAAAGCAATTTATCAAAAGGTGCTTGAATCTCGTATTTTAATACATCGCCATCTAAAACACAGTTAGTCAGAAGCTTTTTCAGAAGCATGCTTTTTTCATCTGGTGAGGCTTTTTTCATTAAGTCTGATACATTTGATACAAAATCAATAGCTTTTTCAACATTTTCTTTTAAGTCTTTGCTGATGTCAGTATATTTTTCAGCTCTTGCTTCTAATTCTTTCTTTTGTTCAAGATATTTTTGTTTTTCGGTTTCATATTTTGCCTTATTAATATCTTGATCAAGGAAACATTCCCATAGTCTCTCAAGTCTATTGTCAATAATGTTAATCTGTTCAGCTATCTTTTTTCTAACACTAGCATTTATTTTCTTTTCATCTTCTAAACTTGCGGTAATAGATTGCTTTAACAAATCATGCATAGTCGGAGATATACGGATTTGATGAAAAATTTCTCTGTCCAGTTGCTCAAGTATAGTGTTTTCATTAACTAATTTTTGCTTGCAAGCGCCCTTTTGATGACTACAACGGAGATATACATACTTTTTGTTGTTTTTTGTGTGTTGTTCCGGTGTGACTGCACATCCGCATTTACAAGTAATTAACCCTCTGAAAATAAAAGGAATACCTGAATATTTTTGTTCTTTGCAGAACTTTTCTTTTTTTCTGGTTTTAAGAATTTTTTGTACCTTATCAAATAATTCTTTGCTGATAATAGGTTCGTATACATGATTTATCAATTTATAAAAAGTTTTAACAGGCTTTTTTGTTCTTTCATCAATTTCTTCATCAGCAACATACATAGCACCATAGTAAAACGGGTTAGTCAGAATATCATGTATTTTGTTGCGGCTTACAGGACAGTATTTACCATAATTTTTTGATCTGGGGTTATAATTCGGTTCTTTGGACATCAAGCCTTTTTCTGTCGCAGACAACCAGACACTTTTTAACGAATGCACACCACTGGCATATTCTTCAAAAATTTGCTTGATAATTGGTGCGCGTTCAGGATCTAAGATAAGTGTTGATTTTCTTCTTTCGTCTTTAGCGTTTAAATACCCGATAGGAGCCAAACCTTGCCATAATCCTGCTTCACGATTATGTTTTTGACTGCGTTTAACATTCTTATTCATAGAAGTTAAGTATAATTTTGCGGATAAAATACCAAAGTCATATCTTGTAAATTCGTCATCTGTGCTAAATTTATCAAGGATAAGGCTCTCTACAATAAAATGAACTTCAATTTTATCGGCTTTCAATAATTCTTTTATTTTTTCGCATTCTTCAAAACCTCTTTGAAGACGGTCAAGTGTATGTACAACAATGGCGGTTTTATTTTTCTGTTTTTCAATAAACTCTATCATCTCATTAAATTTTTTGCGACCGCCACGCGTTGAACTTTCCGTAAAAACAAAGGCTTTAGGTGTTGGTTCAATGATAATGAGATTATTTCTTTTACAATATGATTGTATGGCTTCTACTTGAGCTTCCAAACTGGCACCGCGTTCTTGTTTGCGACTTGATACGCGCGCCAACATAACCGCTTGTTTACATTCTTCAATTTCTATAACTTCTTTGTATTTTTTCTTCATTTCTATTACTCCATTGATTTAACACAATATTATTATGCCGCGTTATTTTGGGAATGTACGCAAAAAAATGAGCCCGTTTGTAACTTTTTTACTAATATTTTACCGATTTTTCAAAGGATTAACCTCTTGTCTTATGGGGCGCGAGGTTGAATTATTAAAAGTTATTGTCATCAACGACAAATTCTTTTGCATCCGGCGTTTCATCTTCCATAACGGCTTTCACGGCTATTGTATAAAAATCAATCAGATTGTTTGTCATTTCGTTTAATTCAATATCCGTAACATCGGGATAAAGAATTGATAACTCTTTAGCGAGTAAATCTTTACAATTTGTCATGTTATTTAGAATGTTGACTTGAAAGATTTCTACTAAATTTTTTGAAATAAATTTTCCAAATAGTATATTTAAATATAAAAAAGTGCCTTAAGCTTGATGACCTAAGACACTACAAGTTTAACAATAACGAGTTTTAATTGTTTGTATCTATTAGATGTCCGTCTTTCATATACAAAATTTTGACTTTCCCATCATTTACTAATTTGGACATATTATGAGTTACTAATAACACATCATTTTCAGAAGTTATAATTCGAAAGTGACATTTTGATTTTTTTATATCTTTTATCAATTCATCCAAATTAGCAGTTTCAGGATATAAGTCATGATAAAATTTTTGATTTTTGTTAGGGTCACTATATGTAATCAAGTCATCTAATATATCTTCAATTTCAGATTTATTATTACAACTAAAATAAATTATTTCTTTTAACATTGTTTTTCTCCCAAAAATTAATAACAAATATTTTATGTCAAGGTTGAGAAAAAATGTAAAACAGATAATAAAAAATTTTGGGTTGAATAAATGACATTGATGTCACTTAATGAACCTCTGCAAATTTTAGCAGAGGTTGCGGCTCTGACCTGCCGGCTGCCACACCCATACTCTCCGACCGGGATACACCTACCTACCAGCCCGTACCGGTTAGGCTTAAAAATGACTAACCAAAATTGAAAGAGGCCTTTACGTGCGAGCCTTAAAATGGTCCTAGCCTTTTTCAGTAGGAATATTTTTAACTTCTTTCTCATTTACCGAGAAGTTGGAAACCTATCGTCAACATATAACATCAGGTTAAAATGGTCTTTTATGATTTAATGACATCGATGTCACTTAATGGATATTGATTAACCTTTAACATCCGAGTTTTAAAGGTTGGCTTTTTCTTTATATATATGTCGAAAAATCTCAAAAGTACGCAAAAAAAATATACTATTCAGAAATTTTTTTATCAAAGCCAAAGGAAAACGCAATTCTATAACATTGTATCATTAACCTGTTCGGCAACGATCCATCATAATCTTGTCATCTGTTTCGGCAGTCAGGGATACGAGGAAGCAATAAGCGCGGCCTTTGTTATTATTATACTTAAAATAAATAAAATTAAAAATAATAAATACCAATAAAATTAAATACTTAAGAATAAATAACATTAAATAAAGATACTAAAAAGAAGGTATAAAATGAAGAATAAAACCTTACTTCAATCCTTAAGAAAGCAGATGTCAAACCAGATACACTATGACTATCGTCCCCATGTATCACCAATGACAACAGAAGGTATGAAGTCCATGTCGCCAAGTAAGCAGATGACGCGTAACCAGATAAACACCAATACAATTAAACCAAAGAGAAAAGCAACAGGTATCGCGTCATTGGGTCCGGCGACAAGGTTGAATATGTCTGTTGGTGATTGTATTTCTTCCTTATGTATTAGTCCTATCTGTAATATTAATTCTTTTGATAATAATTTTGTTTTTTCTTCTGTATATGATGAATTTGGTAATATTAATCCTTTAAGTTGTTATGATGTTTTTGTATCTGGTTTGACTATTCCTATATATAATAAGTATCATTTTTCTTCTTATACGGATAATGGAAATATTTTTACTTTTGGTAGTGCGGGTAAAGTTTCAGGTCAATTTATAAACTATATGAACGGAATCGTATATGCAGGCTCATCTATCCGTAAATGTTCTAATCCTGCAAATCCTAGTCAAAACACTCACATAAAGAATCAAAAATCAGCCCGTGGTAAACAGATTGATACTAAAGTAATTAAACCTATACCGAATGAAACAACTGAGTCCTGCGGTCAAAAAACAGACTCCTGTGTAAAATCATTGTTTGGTTGTAAAAATTTATTAAGTACCGAAGAAATAAGAAAAATATTAAATGAATGGATAGGTAGAGAGTATCAGCCAACGCATTTTTTGACATTACAGTTACCGGAAAATAAGAAGTCTGCTGATTTAATGACATCTATACGACATCTGAAAAACATTATGAAGGCATTGGAGAAAAGTTTAATGAATAATTGGAACAGACATCATCTTCGGTTTATTACTTTTGCCGAAAATGGTATTTCTGATGACTGGCATTTCCATATTTTGTTTAACCAAGGAAAATTTACAGCACAAAAATTACAAAATGCTATTCTAAAAGCAACTATACGAGAAAACCTGTCTTTTTATTGTCTGAAACTTGATAAAATCGATGAAAATATGCTTACCGTTGATTCATATTGTACTAAAGAGATTAAAATTTATTGGGATGGTAAATTTGACAGCGACCGGATTATATTTTCAGAATGTCTGTTTGGTTTATAAAAGTTTTTGACGTCAATTTTCCGTTAGTTAAACATATTTTATAGTTGCTTTATTCATAATTTAATCATAAAATAATCATAACTTAACGGAGATTTATCATGACTTGGACACCTAAATATACAATTACCAAAGAGATTTTAAGCTATCTGACTAAAATTGAAAGTATTAAGAATTCTTTTGAGGACAAGCCATTATCTCCTGTTTTATTATCTTCATTACACCAGTCTGCCAAAATATCCTCAACACATTATTCGACCAAAATTGAAGGTAACCATTTATCGCTAAAACAGGTTAAAAATGCTTTATATACCGTCAATAAATCAGCTCAAAGCTATCAAGGACATGATGAAAAAGAAGTCAAGGCCTATTATGATGCGCTAAACTATATGGAAAAGTATCTGGAAGAAAATACTCCGTTTTCAGAAAGTTTTATTCAAAAAATACATACTCTTGTTGAAGGCAGCAAAAAAACTATTCCGTATAGGGATGCACAAAATGCGATTTATGACAGTTCGGACGGCTCGCTTGTTTATCTGCCGCCGGAAACTAAAGATGTACCTGTTATGATGAAAGAATTGGTTTTATGGATAAAAGAAAATATAGATATTCTGCCGACGCCGGTTGTTGCAGGGCTCTTCCATTATCAATTTGTTACCATACATCCATATTTTGACGGCAACGGCAGAACGGCGAGATTATTAACCAGCTATATTATGCGAAAGTATGGTTATGGTCTAAAAGGAATTTACTCTTTGGAAGAATATTATGCTAAGAATTTGAATGATTATTACCAAGCCTTAGCCACACACCCGCACCATAATTACTACTATGGCAGAAACGAAGCTGATTTAACTTCATGGCTGGAATATTTTATAAAAGGTGTGTTATTCGCTTTTGAAAATATTGAAATTAAAGCAACCGAAGAACAAAACAAAGGATTAACTTCTGATAAATCACCAATCTTGCGAAAACTTGATATTAAACAACGCAAAATTTTAGAACTGTTTACAGAATATCAGGAAATCACTTCAATTCAGGCAGGACAATATTTAGGCATCTCCGCTCAATCCGCACGCTTGCTATTGAATAAATGGGTTGATGAAGGATTTTTAAGACTTGCCAATACGGCTAAGAAAAACCGCACTTATGCTTTGACTGCAGAATTTGAAAGCCTGCTGGCAGATTAAAATTACCTAATAATGTGAATTGTTCCTAATGATTTAATGACATTAATGTCACTTAATCAAAATAATTGAAAAAACTGTTTTACAAATCCCAAAATTCACGACATTACATATATATCAGATTCCTTTTGATAGTTATAACTCATTGTAAATAGGTATTATTATGTTCAACCTTTGTAAATTTTAGCAGAAGTTCATTCAATCGACCTCATTTACAATTTTTATCAGGTTAATCTTTTGAATTTACATAAATATCTTGTTAAAATATATCCCATTGCTCCATAAACAGCCCAGAAACAAGCGAATTGGATAAAAGAAGTAAAACATAAGCCCAATCTGAAATCAATCAAACCGGGCTAAATTATAAACTTTATCTATGGAACAGTTAGTAAAAGTTGTTTAATACTCGCTTGCCAGCATAACGGTCATAACACGATTTGTTACATCAGGATTGGCCGGCTCCTCTGATAAATATTGATAATTCTTGTCATAGTAATCAATTTTGAAGTATATCATCTCGCCGTTATAATCAAAACTACCAAAATCGTGTTCATCATACGGATCGTTAGCTTCGGTAAAATGATTAAACTGTCTGACTTTGGATAAAATTCTTGCAATATCATCTTGTGATTTAGCATTTATACCAGCAGTTAACATTACTCTTCCACCAATAAGATGTTTACGAAGATTGTCATTTAAGGTTTTTACATCTGTCATGACACACCTCTTAAGCAGATATTTCAGAAGCAAGAAACATTTTGAAACGTCTCAAGGCTTGACGAACGCTTGTATGACTTCTTTTACCATAGCTTGATTTTTCACCGGTTATTTCATATTGAGGCAGGATAGAAGAAATATTTTCAACCAGATGGGCAAGTGTAAACTTCTCAACACGGCACAATCTCTCAATTCTTCCGGCATAATCCGCAGCAGTCAAAGCAGAGTATTTATTTTCCAATAACCAATTTTCAAAATTCTTTAACATAACACAAACTCCTTATCATCAAATTAGTTAATAAAAACAGGCTCAGTACAAACGGCGACCATTGTTTGCTTCAATCTTTGGCACTCAGACAAGCAGTCACTAAAAAATTGATAAGGTGTTGGGATTATTGTATCATTGAGTTTTACATACCACATAACTTTTTCCTTTCATAAATAGTCGTTTTACTCATTAACTATTTATATTATGCGGTGTATTTTCTAATTCGGGAGCCCCTAAAACGCACGAAACCAACGACATTTTGCTACGATTTGGACGGGATTACTAATTTATGGACGGGAAAGGCTTGGTTTTTGATTTAATGACATCAATGTCACTTAATCGAAATATCGCAAAATAAAACTATAACTGTTTTTCTTGTCAAAAGATTGTTGAAAAACTTGCTTTTAGAAAATGAACTTTATACAATAAGTAAAATTAAAAAAAGACAAATTAACAGTATTAAGGAATAATAATGCCTATTTTGAACTGGTTAGGGCGTGATGAGGCTCTTAAAACGGCAAATAAAACACCATATCGGCTACTAGAAGAAGTGCCGGAGCTTGGTTATGGTGATAAAACCAAAGAAAATATGATTGTTCAAGGTGATAATCTTGAGGCTTTAAAGGCATTATTACCATTTTATGCTGGGCAAGTTAAATGTATCTATATAGATCCGCCGTATAATAGCGGAACTATGCAAGATATTTTGTACAATGATAATGTTGAGCATTCTCAATGGTTATCAATCATTTATCCCAGATTAGAAACGCTACAAGAATTTCTTAGAGAAGATGGGTGTATTTTCATAAGTATTGATAATAAAGAATATGCATATCTTAAAGTTATTTGCGATGAAGTATTCGGTCGAAATAATTTTAGATCAAATATTGTATGGAAAAAGGTTAGCAGCGCAAAATCTCAAAGTAATTTTTTAGGCAATGTTGTCGAATATATACTTTTTTATTCCAAATCAGATTTATGTAATTTCTATCCGCAATACATAAAAGGAAACGAAGATAAAGATGCTAAAAACTATCCCTATATTGAAGAAAATACGGGACGAAGATATGGTTCTTTTGATTTTACACAGAAAGGTCAAGGAGAAGCCAAAATATTTTGGGGAAAATCAATTAATCCTCCTAAAGGAAAACATTGGATTTGGACACAAGATAAGATTGATGAAGGTATATCAAAAGGCATAATTTTTATGACTAAAAGTGGATTGCCTAGACTTAAACGTTATCTAGATGTGAAAAAAGGGAATTATATTAGCGACTTATGGAATGATGAGGACGTTGCTCCTATTTCTGCAAATTCAAAAGAAGCTATGGACTTTTTTGGTCAAAAATCAGAATCTTTAATAAAAAGAATATTAGAATTGTCCACTAACAAAAATGATCTAGTTCTTGATTCTTTCTTGGGTTCAGGAACAACGGCGGCGGTAGCTCATAAAATGGGACGTCGATACATTGGCATAGAAATGGGAAATCATGCTATCACGTATTGTGTTCCAAGGTTGAAAGCGGTTGTTGATGGTGAGCAAGGCGGTATTTCAAAGGCTGTTAATTGGCAAGGTGGCGGCGGTTTTCGCTTTTATAAACTGGGAAATGAAGTCTTTGATGCCGAAGGTAATATCAACGAAAATATCAGTTTTGAAAACTTATCAGCCCATATATGGTTTACAGAAACAAAAACACCATTTAATAAACCAACAGAAAAATCAACATACCTTGGTATTCATGATAATGTATCTTATGCTTTGCTTTATAACGGTATTTTAAGAGATAAACGTGTTGATGGTGGTAATGTCTTAACAAACAAGACCTTAAACGTTATTTTGGAAGATATGCAACACCAGCCATACGAAAAACTGGTGATTTATGGTGAAAGTTCCCGTATCTCGCAAGCTCGTCTAAAAAGCCTCAATATAGAATTCAAACAAACTCCTTATGACATCAAAGCGAGGTAGACGATGGAAGTAAAGAAGAATAAGTTTGTGAGTGATAACCAAGCATTGAGCGATAATCTCAATAATAATACGGTTGCAAGTAATAATAACATTGGTAATGATAATTTTAGTAAAAATTCTTTATTTAGCTTTATAAATTGTTTTAATGGGCTGGATAAAACCATAGCTTTGTTTTTTCCATCAATAAGAGAGGCAATGGTCGAAAGATATAGGGCAGAAACCTTATGCAGAATTGGAATTAAAGCTTCAGATATATTACAAATATTAGGAATTTCAGCAAACCCTATTCCGCCCAAAGGGGCAATACCTTTGTTTGACAAATTATCACTTGAACATGAAGAAGAAATGTACGATGTGTGGGCTAAGCTATTAGTTGAGATGGCAATAGAATATAATCCTATCCAATTACAGTACGCTGATATATTGTCAAAAATAGGTAGTAATGAAGCTAAACTATTGAAAGAAATATATCTGAAACAAAAGCAACATGGCGGAAGTCTTTTAGAAATTGGATATATACAATCACAAGGAAAAGAACTTGTGAAAGGACACAAATTACTTTCAGCAAGATTGGAGGGAGAGGCTTTATATTTAAATGATCCTGTTCCAGCAGATTTTGAATTTATATTCCCTTACTATATGGAAGCTGAACCTAAACCAAATACAGAAAATAGTTTACAACAAGATGTTATTCAGAAAGATTTTTCACAAGAAGTTATAACATCAGTTAATTTATTGGTTCAATTAAATTTAATTCATAAAAAATACACGGTATCTCATGATAGATACGATAAAGGCTGTTGTGCCATTTCAAAGATAGGAATATTATTAACGGAGTTTGGATATTCCATGGTAGATTGCCTAGAAAGGAAGAACAATGCAACTGAAGAACTATCAAAATAATACGCTGAATGTTTTACACAAATTCTTTGAACAAGCGCGTATCTGTGGGCATAAACAGGCTTATGAGAATATTGTATCTAACCCCGAAATAAGCCATCGTTTAGGAAAGCTTAAGAGTGATTATGTTGTATGGTCAACAATTCCGAATACGCCGCGCGTTTGTTTGAAAGTTCCGACTGGCGGTGGTAAAACAATTATTGCGGCTCATGCTATTAAAATAACAAGCGAAGTATGGCTTGAGCGGGAATTTCCTGTTGTTTTGTGGTTTACGCCTTCTGATACTATCAGGCAACAAACGGCAGAAGCTCTTAAAAATCCCCGTCATCCATATCGGGAAGCTTTGGATGAACAGTTTGGCGGTCATGTTAAAGTGTTTGATATTGATGAAAAGTTTAATATTCGTCCTTCAGATATAGAGCAAAATTTATGTGTTATTGTTTCAACCATTCAGTCTTTCAGCAAAAAAGATACCGCAAAATATAATGTTTACAAACATAATGAAAATTTAGAGCCACACTTTACTCATATCTCTGCACAAGAGGGGATGGAAAAAGATGAAAGCGGTCATCTCAAATATTCGTTTGCCAACTTATTATTTGCTCATAGACCGATTATGATTGTTGATGAAGCTCATAATGCGGTGACTAATCTGAGCGCGGAAATGCAAGGGCGAATCAATCCGTCTGCGATTATTGAATTAACAGCTACTCCGAGATTGCAAAACAATACTCTGTATAATGTGTATGCAACGGAACTAAAAGAAGAAGAGATGATAAAACTTCCGATTGCTTTAACAGAGCATAATAATTGGGAGTTGGCTGTAACGGAAGCAATCGCCAAACGTGCAGAACTGGAAAAAGCCGCTCAATATGAAAAAGAGTATGTTCGTCCAATTTTGCTGTTTCAAGCGCAAGACATAAAAGGTGAAGTAACAGTCGAAAGACTGAAAGAAAATTTAATCAATGTCCAAAATATTCCGGAAAATGAAATTGCCATAGCAACCGGAGAACAAAAAGAACTGGAAGGTGTTAATATTTTCGACCGTAGTTGTCCTATCCGTTATATCATTACTGTTCAAGCCTTAAAAGAAGGCTGGGACTGTTCGTTTGCGTATGTTTTATGCTCTTTGGCAAATGTTCAAAGTGATACTGCTGTTGAACAGCTGCTTGGACGGGTTATGCGTATGCCGTATGCGAAAAACCGCAAAATAAGTGCCTTAAACCGAGCCTATGCTTATGTTTTATCGCCAAAGTTCGGCGTGGCAACGGATTGTATTGTTAAAAAACTTGAAAATAAAGGATTCTCTGACGAAGAAGCCCAAAATGTTATAGAAAGAACTCCGGCAAATGATTTATTCAGCAGTAATCCGCAACCTAATAAAATTATTCTTACTTCAGAAACTATTATCAAGACACAAGAGTTGCCCAAAACAATAACTTTACAAAAGGAAAGTAACGGTTCGCATAGTCTTGTTTTCAGCAATGAGACAACCTCAGACGATATTGAGAAAATTAAGCCGATGCTTAACGAAAATGAGCAATTTGAGCTGGAGACAAAATTCGAAAATTATAAAAATAAACAGGAAGAACCAACACCGGCAAAAAATGGCGAAAAATTTAAAGTGCCGCAAATGTTTGTGGAGTTGCAAGGTGAACTTGAATTAGCCGACCCTGAAATTGTTTTTGAATATTTTGATTGGGATTTAAATGAGTATGCACCATATCAGTTAAACGAAAACGAATTTAAAATCGCCAGACAAGGCAATAGTTTTACGATTGATATTGATGACCATGCTTTAAGATATTCTCCGGCAGGTGAAGAACAGCTGTCTATGCCTTTTATGAGTATTGATAACTGGACACCGGAAAATTTAGTGCGATGGTTAGATAAACAGTTAAGAGATTCGTACTTTTCGCAAGCAACTATGCTAAAATGGCTGACTAATGTTGTTTCATATTTGACAGAGCACAGAGGAATCAAAATAGCCGAGTTAATGCTTGCAAAATATGCTCTTGCGACTAAGTTATCAAATAAGATTAAAGATGCCTATGCTAGGGCTCGAGTGCAATCTCATCAAACATCTTTCTTTGCTCCCCAGGCTCGCGTTGAACTAAATTTTGATAATGGTTTTGAATTTTTTGACAATATGTATGCTAATGAGCTGCTATACAGGGGAAGATACAAATTTGCCAAACATTATCTTGGTGCAAATAATGTTCCCAATTTTGATGGTGGTGTTGATGGCGAAGAGTTTCAATGTGCCAAAGCTATTGATACGAATAAAAATGTGAAATATTGGATACGAAATGTTGCTAAACACCCGAATTCATTTTGGCTTCCGACCTCAACGGATAAATTCTATCCCGATTTTGTAGCCATGCTTAATGATGGACGAATTCTTGTTGTGGAATACAAAGGTGCTCATTTAATTGATAGCGCAGACACAAGGGAGAAAAAACAGATAGGTGACTTGTGGCAAGCTAAATCAGGTGGTAAAGGGCTGTTTTTGATGGCAGAGAAAAATAAAGATGGTTTAACTGTTGCCGAACAGATAGAAGTAAAAATAAACAAATAAGGTGCAAAAAAGAGGTGGCCGAACCACCCCTTAATGAGATTTTGTAGGGATTATTCTTTGCCGTTGCCGCCATTCTTATCCTTATTATCATTGGTTGGAACGGGCAAGGTGCTCATAATATTCCGCATAAACTTCGGGCAAACATGCTCGCCAAGCACCTCGCGGACAAAATGTTCATCAGGGCTGGTCAGCATACCATTTTCCCAAGTCAGACCATCAAAATCTTCTTCATCGCTCTTCGGTGCGTTCAACGGTTCCAAAAAATCAGCTTCACATCCAATTAAAGCCAATATCTCAGCGATAGAAAGAACCCGACTATCAGAGTAGGTGCCATCAGATAACGGACGTCCAAAGTGAATGGTTGCCAAACCGCCAATCTGACCGCTATCGCTTGTAATGGTCGGTGATGGAAATGCTGGATCGATTCTGGTATATCCTTTCTGAAATTGACCTCTGGCATTTGAACCATCTTTATTTTTAGGCTGGAATATTGGCAGATTATCCCACGCAGAACAGCCAGTTGGTGTATGTGCCAAAAAATCAATTTCATGAGCTATCAAAGGTAAGCCATAATTCCATTTATTTTCAGGATCAATTTCACCGGCTTCAAAAGATGAAAAGTTGCCAATAGTTTCAAAAACAGTCGGGCGGAATTTATGCTTTTTCGGAAATTTCCACGTCCCTAATTCTTTTTTGCAAGCGAGAATAATGGCACGCTCGCGGTCTTCTGCTGTTTCATAATCAGCGGCTGACAAAATACCAACTGTTATATTGTAACCTAATTTTTCAAGCTCCTCGACAACATATTCTCCGATGGTCTTCTCGCCCAAAATTGATAGAGCAGCTTCCGGACGACTGGCTAGCCATTGCGGTACATTTTCAATAAATATATAATCATAACCAACGGCTCTAACAACCTCCAAAGTATCTTCAAACAAAGCCGCTCGATGAGTTTTTCCTTTGTTTTTGGAATTATTGAGCAAACTTGCTTCTTGACAGGGCGGCGATGCCAATAACAACTTTGCTCCATATCTTTTGTTGGCTTCAATAATTTTATCAAAAATTTCTTGTTCATCGATTCCGCCAATAATGGTTTCGCAGTCAGGATATAATCTGCGGTGGGCTTTTCCACGACGTTTATCTTTTTCGTTGGCGACCACGATTTTAACATTAGTAGATTTTTCCAACAAGCTGGTTCCCACACCAATATTGCAAAACAGCGAACAGGCTTTTATTTCGTCGGTTGAATTAAGCTTTTTAAATGCGACTTCAAAATCTTCAGTTTTAGCCCTCCATTTCTTAAAATCGTAGTGATTCTTTCCGACTTTTCCTCTTGCCTTCTTGCTAATTCCATGGGATAAAGCCAAAGTTCTGGTCGGAAGTTCACCACGCTTAAAAGCTGTTTCAATGGCTTTCCAAACGTTTTCGATAAAAAGTTTTTGAAAGTCTCTGGTTCTTCTGGCACCAAGCCTTGGATATTTCTCCGCAATGGCATCTTTCTTAGTTTTCTTGCCGGAACTTTTGCCTTTATCTTTCAGACCTTTGTTGATTTCCATCTGCCGGAGATCTTCCCCAATCAGGCATTCCGCCAAAAGCTGATAAGCTGCTTGAAACTGGAGTTTCTGAAATCGGATCAAGTATTCCTCTTCGGATAACGGAGCTGACTTCAAAATCGCTAATTCGGCCTTGACAGAGGAATTAACCATTGTAATGAATTCGCTTAGTTGTGTCGGATCTGTAGGCATTAGCGGCAGATTGTCATTCGCATGGCTTTCTTTCAGCTTTTCCAATTCGTCATCGGAAAGTTTATTGCTTTCAAAAATTTTTTCCAGAGACAGATTTTTCAAACACTCAGGCAAATTGAAATCTTCAATGTCGCCGATAGGTTGGGGATTAATTTCCTGCTTGATGGCTGTGTTGTTTCCGTTTAAGAAAGTCTCGCGATGATTAAAGGCGGTAGCTAAAGCGGAACCCATCTGAGTGTTTTCGTATAATTTTTCCATTTTATTTCTCCTATAAAGTAATTTAATTTATAGCTCTCAGCTTTTTATCGCTTGCTATACTTTCCTTATATCAGAGAAAGCTATATTTCGCATTTAGTTATAGGATGTGTCCGTTTTTTATTATTTATCTATTTGTTTTTATGATTTTCCTTTCTTTTGGGTGTCATTATACTTTTTGGTGCTTGTTTTAAATATTTAACCTCAGGAAGGTAGTACTTGGGGGCATGCTCAGCATAATCAATATACAGGCAATAACTTTTAATGCGAGAATAAAAAGCCGCTTTTTTAATGCCTAGTTTTTTGATTATATATTCACGAGTAACCCATTGCTCATAACCTTTTTTATTGTAGTCAACGCTTTTATATTTAGCTGACTTTTCCTTATCTTTATAATGATGGTATGCTTTCAAACATTCATTTGTTGCATCAGCACTATAATAATCTCGGACAACGGTTTTTATATTGTATTCTTTACCAAATCGTGACATTAAATCCATAGCAGTATAAAAATCTATGTTAAAAATGTCAGCTAAGTCACGTAGAGTATAGACATATCCCAATTCTGTATCTCGTCTTACTTTTAAATCCGGTTTTACTTGTCTGGCCTGTTTGCCGGTAATGGGACATTTTTGTTTAAAATTTCCATTAATGGTTTTGTTAGGATTTAGGCCTTGTACATAAGCTATTGTATTATTAGTTTTGCAGTCATAATTTGCTGTCTTATATGTAGCATAGAGAAAATTACAGTATTTTGTTAGTGCCGTTTTTCTGTCTTGTACGCCTTTATTGTCATAAACGATATGCACAGCTATTCTTTTAATGTCTTCATAATTTTCTTTTATTTCAAGTATAAGGGGATTCAGCTTGACAAGATCAATATTAGAGTTATGTTTGCTTTCTAATGTGTCATTGCTTTCGTATAGATGACGATTAATTAACCACAAATCATCATAAAGAGATTTCAAATCAGTATTACAAATCAAATAGTCCTCTTCTCCATCAAATAAAGATAATTTTATGTCTGATTCGGTTGTTATATTAGTATTTTTATAAATATTGTCAGAAATTGTATTAAAATATTCCAAAGCATACAGAATCGTTACCCGATCCAGATAGTATTCCTTGTTAGCAAGCTCATAATACTTCACCAAAAAAGGAATAATGTTACTTGTTAAATTGTTCCAATCTTTATTGGCTATCTTTTGAAGCCGAGACAAGTATGATGTAATCGTTCCCGGTTTTGTTCCTTGTTGAAATAACCATTTTTTGAAATTTTCTTTTAAATTTGCCATTTTATGAAAGCTCCTAAATTCATCATAAATTACCGAGATTTAAGAAAAAGTAAAACCCAAAAAATGCAATTAAGTGACATTGATGTCATTTAATGGAGAAGTCGAAATATGAAATTACAAGATATGATAATCCCAAAGGAGTGGCTGGATTCAAACCAAGTTAAGCTATTGAAAAACAATGAAAGTTGAAAAGATTAGTTCGGAAGAGCCTCAAAAAACAGGCCTGGAAGAAAAACAACATTCGAACTCGATTTTATTGTTAAAAAACAAGGACTTAAACTGAAATTTAAGCCCTTTGCACTTGGTGGCTGGGGTGGCTGGATTCGAACCAACGAATGTCGGCACCAAAAGCCGATGCCTTACCACTTGGCGACACCCCAATATGTTCCGGCCGGTAAGCTGCCGGGCAGATCGATAACGTCTGCAGGCTTATATTTATGCTAAAATTTTTATTATTGCAAGACTTTTTTCTTTGCCTTTGCAAAAAAGGTTTTCACTTTTATTTCAGCAGCTGTTTTTTCTTTTCTTCGCGAGCCTTGAGAATGTCGAGGTCTCTTTCCGTGGCGATCCTGTCCAGAATGGTTTTAACCACCTGATCCAATTCGTGATTTTCCCGATAATCGGCGTGCAGCGCAAAGTTGACACGGTTGTCAACCAGCAGCCGCAGAGCTTTTTGTTTACTGGTCGCGCTTTGGTCATATACGGCAATGGCGTTGCCGCCGCGCTCTTTTGTCAGTTTCATTGACGGGATGTCGGTCATTCCGTCGCCGAAATAAATCATCCGTTTGAACGGAATGGGGCGTTCTTCATCGGGTGTAAATTCATTTACTGCAACATCATCGTTTTTGCCCAGACCTTTGTTGATTTTGGAGAGATATTGGGTTTTGATGCTGTAATTGATGACCCGTGCCGGCCAAACCGGAGTGCCGTCAGCGCCGAAGGCATAAGAACAGGCAAAAATATCTTTGAAATACTTGCTGACTTCGGTTCCGGCCATAATCTCTTCGTAGCCTGATGATATGATGTAATGTTCAATTTCCAAATCAAGCGAAGCGCCGAAACGGTTAATCCGCTCAAACCATTCCAGAACGCCGGGAAAATAAATCACGCCTTTCCCGCATTCCTTCAGATTTTCTTTCGTCAGGCGGATGCCCATTTCTTTGGCTGTTTTCATAAAATAATACATACTGCCGGTCACTTGGTCGGCGCCGTTTTCACGCGACCATTGGTTGGCCTTGGCCCAGAACTCGTCCGGCGTCATCCCGAATTGCGGAATCAGGCAAAAGTCCTGCATATACTGAGTGCTCAGGGTTTCGTCAAAGTCATAAATCAGAGCGACTTTAGTCTTATTATTTTGCATTTTTGATTATCTCCGCTTGCTTTTTGGAATTTATTATTATACAAGTAAGAAGTTAATTTTTTACTAGTTTTAATAAAGAGGAAATTTCGAAATGGTTGCAAAGACAATGGACCAGCTGGTCTCCTTATGTAAACGCCGTGGCTTTATTTTTCAGAATGCCGATATCTACGGCGGCATGCAGGGGGTTTATGACTATGGTCCGTTAGGCGTAGAATTGAAGAACAACCTGAAAGCGGCCTGGTGGCGGGCAATGGTCTATGAACGTGATGATATCGAAGGACTGGATGCCGCTATTTTGACTAACCGCAAGGTTTTGCATTATTCCGGCCATGAAGACACTTTCTCTGACCCGATGACCGACTGCCGCAAATGCAAAGGGCGTTTCCGCGCTGACCACATTAAAGACGGAAAGTGCCCGAATTGCGGCTCGACAGATTTGACCGAACCCCGTCCGTTTAACCTGATGTTCAAAACGACGGTCGGCCCGGTTGATAATGCGGAAAATCTGGCTTATCTGCGTCCGGAAACCGCACAGGCAATTTTTACCCAATTTAAAAACGTGGTTGATTCCACCTCGCGCAAGCTGCCGTTCGGCATTGCTCAAATCGGCAAATCTTTCCGCAACGAAATCACACCGCGCAACTTTATCTTCCGCGTCAGGGAGTTTGAACAGGCTGAGCTGGAATATTTTGTTATGCCCGGCGAAGACGAAAAATGGCATGAAATGTGGAAAGAAGCCCGGACCAAATGGTGGGAAGAGCAGGGACTGCCGCGCGAGCACATTAATATTTATACCACGCCGAAAGAAGATTTGGCTCACTATGCCAAAGCCTGCTATGACATTGAATATCAGTTCCCTCACGGTATGGAAGAACTGGAAGGCATAGCTAACCGCACCGATTATGACCTCGGCAACCATACCAAAGGGCAGGATGAATTAAATCTGACCTCGCACTGTCATCCCAACAGTGAATCTACCACCAAGTTGTGCATTCGTGATGATGACAGCAATTCTTGGGTCGTTCCCTTTGTGATTGAACCTTCGATGGGGGTTGATCGTGGCGTTTTGGCTGTTTTGACCGAAGCTTATGAAGAGGAAGATCTCGGCAATAACAACAGCCGTATTGTTTTGAAACTGAAGAAACATCTTGCGCCGATAAAGGTCGCGGTTATTCCGTTGAAAAAGAATAACGAGCAGATAATGGCCAAATGCCATGAAATCAAACAAAATCTGCTTAAACTGGGGATTGGGCGCGTTGCGTTGGAAAATACCGGAAATATCGGCAAAGCCTACCGTCGCCACGATGAAGTCGGTACCCCGCTGTGCCTGACGGTCGATTTTGAAACCATTGAAAACCAACCGGAATCCGTAACCGTCCGCGATCGTGATACAATGGAACAGCATCGCGTTAATATTGCAGATCTGCCGGCTTATTTACGGGAATATTTTCTGAGTTAAAAAAAGCTCCCTTTGGGGAGCTTTTTTTTAACTGCCGTAATAAGGAACGAAAGTAGCATGTACGTCATCTGCATCTATAGTTATCCTGTCACCCTCTGAGATATTGAAATAGAAAAAGGACCGTTGTGTTACGTCACCGGTTAACGAACCGATTTTTTTGCCGTTGATGATGATAAAAGCGCCATAATTTCTAATGTCATGAGCATGTCCGATAACAATTCCGTTTTGATAAGCCGGCCAATCCTGTTTTCCCGGAATATCTGATGCCCAAGCCCAATTTAATTTAAATTGATAAAATGTATCAGCTTTTTTAGTGCAGTTAAAATAGGAGGTGTTAAAGGGGCACTTGAGAGCGGGACTGAGACAGTCAGAGGTGCTTCCGGTATAAGTATATCCCAAATCAGAGCACGATGGCTGAGCGCCGCAGGTCTGGGCATACACGTTGCCGACAATCGCCGAGGTTAAAA
>ERZ826764.887-NODE-887-length-38817-cov-19.001032_pt1 | contig 38817 bp, 36 predicted proteins | sample MGYA00519870_ERZ826764 | MGnify/ENA primary metagenome ERZ826764 (study PRJEB31778, sample SAMEA3449239) | human gut metagenome | biome: human gut; feature: human-associated habitat; material: faeces | place: United Kingdom | collected 2010/2012 ...
CGGGGATCGGATCAAACCTCTACCTCTGCAAAGTGGCGATGGATATTGTCGCCAAACATATTCCGGCGGATAAGAACGGAGTCCGCATTGCCGAGCTGAATGAGATGAGCTATCGCAAGACGCTTTGGTCACACCAGCCCCTCACCGACTTCTGGCGGGTAGGCAAAGGATATGCCAAGAAGCTTGAAGAGAACGGGATGTTCACGATGGGCGATGTCGCCCGCCGCTCCGTCACGGATGAGGATTTGCTTTATAAGCTCTTCGGCAAGAATGCGGAGCTGCTGATTGATCATGCTTGGGGCTGGGAGCCTTGCACAGTGGAGGCAGTCAAGGCGTACAAGCCGGAAAGCAACAGCTTGGGATCGGGACAGGTGTTGCACCAACCTTATGAGGCAGACAAAGCGCGGCTCGTTCTCCGGGAAATGGCAGACCTTCTCTCGATGGACTTGGTTGACAAAGGCTTTGTCACCGACCAGCTCGTTGTCACGATTGGCTATGACATTGAGAACCTGACCGACCCGGAACGCCGGAGGAAGTATCGCGGCGCAGTCGTGAAGGATCACTACGGGCGGCAGATACCGAAACACGCCCACGGCACAATCAATCTGGAACGCTACACCTCTTCCACGAAGCAGATCATGGATGCCGCCGGGGAATTGTTCGACCGGATCACAGACAAGAGCTTGCTCATCCGGCGGCTGAACATCACAGCGACCCATGTGATTGACGAAGCCTCAGCCCCCTCTCCACAGGGAGCTTTTGAGCAGCTTGACCTCTTCACCGATTATGCTGCGCTCGACGCGAAGCGCAAGCAGGAGGATGAAAAGCTGGCACGAGAAAAGAAAGTTCAACAAGCCATGCTCACCATCAAAAAGAAGTTTGGGAAGAACGCCATTCTCAAGGGGATGAATCTTTCGGAGGGAGCGACAGCAAAGGACCGGAACGCACAGATCGGGGGACACAAAGCATGAGTGGAGGAAATTTATGGGGAAGTTTTTATCAGATATGATTTCGTTGGGGATCGAAGGCGTATTTGCATATTCTTCTGCGAAGAAAAAGGCAGAGGAAGCAAAGGGAATTTTGGATAGACTAACATCAGGCGACGAGGAAGTTCCTGTCGCCGAATTTCTGCGGATGTACGACTTGAGACTACATGATTTCGATAGTAAACAGGATGATATAAAATTCATGAAAAATTGGGATTTTGAAGGTGTATATGTGCTACATAACTGTTCGAAAAGCATCTATCATATTGGACGAAGCAGTAGAGTTTTGAGAAAGATTGATCGCACTTTTAGAGGATATGAGAAGCAAGAGGTCTATGTGGATTGGGAAAGAGGCGATGACTTCAAAGTTCGCATAGTACGGTTTGAAGGCAGCGGCTTTAGTGATATAAAAGATTTGGAAAAGGAATTAACAAAACAATATGGAACATACCAAATCTCAAACCGTGAAGACGAGACTAAAAAGCCAAAAAAGAGCTTTTGGAAAAGGCTTTGGGGTTGATTGGATTCTGAATGAGGTAAAGGCAATGTATGAAACCAAAGGCAGTTATGAGGACATCATCAATCTCCCTCACCATGTCTCATCAAAAAGACCGCAGATGCCGATGCTGGACAGAGCCGCACAATTCTCTCCTTTTGCCGCCCTCACCGGGTATGATGACGCAATTCATGAGACCGGACGGCTGACGGATGAAAAGATCGACCTCAGTGAAGAGGAAAAAGAGGCGCTGGACAGAAAGCAGCAGATCCTCATGGAAAGGCTTTGCGACCATCCTGCGCTGACCGTGACCTACTTCGTTCCAGACGCAAAGAAGTCCGGCGGGGCGTATGTGACAAAGAGCGGAAGCCTCAAAACAATAGACAAGTTTGAACGCTGGATACTGCTCACAGACGGCACGAAAATCCCGCTGGACGATGTCGCTGACATCGAGAGCGAATTGTTCCGCGATATGTTTTGAATGTCGCTTTCCATGCGACCAAACCGAAGACGATTTCTCCTATACTGTGACTGTAAGCAAAAGCAGTCACAGTTTTTCTATATGGGAGGATTCATCATGAAAAAGAACTTAACCGAGATCGTCTTTATCCTTGACCGCAGCGGCTCTATGAGCGGGCTGGAAGCCGACACCATCGGCGGCTTCAACTCCATGATCGAGAAGCAGAGAAAGGCAGACGGCGAAGCGCTTGTCTCCACAGTCCTCTTCGACAATATGAGCGAGGTGATCCATGACCGCGTGAACATCCACGACATCAAGCCGATGACAGACAGGGACTATACCGTCCGGGGCTGCACGGCTCTTCTGGATGCCATCGGCGGTGCGATCCATCACATCGGCAATGTCCATAAGTACGCCCGACCGGAGGATGTCCCGGAGCATACGCTGTTTATTATCACCACGGACGGAATGGAGAATGCGAGCCGGTTTTACAGCAGCGACCGGGTGAAGCAGATGATCGAGCGGCAGAAGGCAAAGTATGGCTGGGAGTTCCTGTTCCTCGGCGCAAACATTGACGCGGTGGAAACGGCGCGGCACTTTGGGATCGGAGCTGACCGAGCCGTCAATTACCACTCTGACAGCGCCGGGACGCAGCTCAACTATGAGGTGCTGAGTGAGGCAATTTCCGCCGTCCGTTGCAGCGCCCCGCTCGGCGCAAATTGGAAGCGCCGGATTGACGAGGACTACGAGAAACGCGGAAAAGGGAAAAAGAAATAAGCTGCACAAGTACGAGGAAAGGCGCTTTCGAGCGCCTTTTTTCTCGTCCATACCGCTAATTTCCTCACAAAATGTCCGTTGTAAAGTGAAGGGGATTTTTACGGGGAGAAGCACCGGGAATACGATTTTGAGAGAATAGCAAGCACAGCCGGTGTCCGTACACACGGCGATTTTCGAGTAAGGGAACCCTGCCCTTACTCTTCAAAATGCTTGTTGGGATGTCTCCCAAACCCTCTATCTTTACGAAAGGACAGATTGCCTATGGCAAATAGAACAAGGCCAATACGCATTGAGTTTTGCGTATCGGAAAATGAGCATCGGATCATCAAATCAAAGATGGCGCAGCTCGGAACAAACAATATGGGCGCGTATCTCAGAAAGATGGCGATTGACGGCTACATCATCAAGGTGGACTACACCCAGCAGAAGAAGCTTGCCGCCGCTGTCAGCCGTGCAGCGTCAAATATCAATCAGATTTGCCGCCGTATCAATTCAAAGGGAAACCTTTATGAGGATGATGTCGCCGAGCTGAAAGAGAGGCAAAAGGAAATATGGCAGTTACTAAAATCAAGCCAATCCGAGGAACTGTAAACAAGGCGCTTGCCTACATCCTCGACCCGGAAAAGACTGACGATCAGCTCTATGTTTCCTCTTTCGGCTGTGCAGCCAGCGACGCGGCAGCAAAGGAATTTGAGTGGACACGAAATCTCGCTGCCCAGCAAGGAATGCAGATGCCGAAGGTGATTGCCCGACACCTTATTCAATCCTTCGACATCGGAGAAGTCACGCCGGAGATGGCGCATGAAATCGGAAAACAGTTTGCCGACGAATGGCTGAAAGGCAAGTATGAATATGTGATCGCCACCCACATCGACAAGGGGCATTGCCATAATCACATCATCTTCAATGCTGTCAATTTTGTAGACTACCATGCCTATCGGAGCAACAAGCGGACATATCGGGAAATGCGCCAGCTCAGTGATGAAATCTGCAAGGAACATGGGCTTTCCGTGATCCCACCCTCACAGAGCAAGGGCATGGACTACAAGGAATACACAGAGGCTAAACGCGGCACAAGCTGGAAGCAAAAGCTCAAGCAGACCATCGACCGCTGCATCATCACAGCGAAGGATTACGATGAGTTTATGAAACTCATGCAGGAAGCCGGATATGAAATCAAGACCGGAAAATACATCTCCTTCCGTGCTGAGGGACAGGAGCGTTTTACCCGTGCAAAGACCATCGGAGACAACTACACCGAGGAACGGATCAAAGAGCGCATTCTGGGGCGCGGGAACCGCAAGCGCCAGATGCAGACCTCTCGCCGGGGTATCTCCCTCATCAGCGACATTCAGGAGCGCATCCAGCTCATCGGCAGCAAAGGTTACGAACACAAAGCGAAGCTCACCATTCTCAAAGAGGCCGCGCGTACTCTCAACTACCTGACTGAGAACAACCTTCTGCAATATGCTGACCTTGAAAAGAAAGTCGAGGACATTCACAGCTCCTATGCCCGCACCGGCAGTGAGCTGAAAAATGTTGAAGCCAAACTGCGTGAGGTTCAGCCGCTTATCAAAAACATCTCGAACTACCAGCGGCTCAAACCGGTTTATGATGCCTATATGAAGGCGGCGGACAAACCGGCATACCGTGCCAAACACGAAGCAGAGCTTGTCATCTATGAGGCGGCAAAGAGCACTCTTCTCGCCATACAAGGCGACGGAAAATTGCCGAGCTTGAAATCTCTGCAAGCCGAACAGCAACGGCTCGTGGACGAGCAGCAGCGCCTTTATGACGAACGCGCCAAGTTGAAAAAAGAAGCTCGCCTGATTGACACGATGAAGGCGAATGTGGATGATTTCCTCAGTCCCTCGATGGCAAAGGAACAGGAGAAATCCCGCAGCGGAGAACTCGAATAAGCAAAAGAAAAAGGCTCACCGAAACCTACTGCAAGATTTCGGTGAGCCTTCGTTATTTCAGGGCTTAACTTGTTTTGAATGCTTGATCATCGTGTCGATGACATCATAAATCTGAGAGCGATCCTCCGCAGGAAGTTTATCAAGCTTTTGAGCCAGAAGCGAATCTTTTACCAAATACCCATTGTCAAGGACATCCGCAAGGATCATATCCGCTGAAACGCCGAGAGCGTTGATTATGGAAATCAAGGACTCAAGAGAAGGCGTTTTTTCGCCGCGCTCTATTGCGCCCACATAGTTAATACTCAGGTCGGCTTTTTCCGCAAGGTCCTCTTGACGAAGCTTCCTCATCAGGCGGTATTTGCGGATATTTTTGCCGACGGACTCAAGCCTCATCACAGCACCTCCTATCAGCGTGTAATACACACTAATAGTATAGGTGACACGGCTATCACTATACACATTCTATATGGAAGTCGTCAACGCTAATAGCGTTGATTTGTTCATGGAGTTGTGCTATCCTTTTATTTTGAAGAGGTGTATCTTGAGATGGGAAAAGAAGCGACAGCGACCTTCATTGGTCACAAGGAATGCTACGGTGTCCAAGCAGAGGATGTCCGTCGAGAAGTTGAAAAGCTTATCGCCTCCGGGGTTACTGACTTCTTAAATGGCGGCATGGGCGGGTTTGATTGGATGTGCGCAAGGGTTGTCTTTGACCTGAAAAAGAGCTATCCGCAGATAAGGAACTACCTTGTCATCCCCTACCTCACTTTCAACATTGCCGAGCCAAAATACTTCGATGACATTATCTATCCAGAAGGCTTTGAGAAGTATCATTTTAAGGCTGCGATCCCAGCAAGGAACCGGTATCTCGTTGATAACGCTGCATACGCTTTGTGCTATGTGACTCACGGCTGGGGAGGCGCTGCGCAGACACTCGAACGCGCTCAGAAAAATGGGCTGACAATAATCAATTTAGGAGAGAGGAACGATGGGAGAGATAATCTATGAGAAACACTTTCACAAAGAAACAATAGAGGAACTCGAGAAAGAAAGAATCGACCTCGTAGAAGCCTTCGGAGAAGATGCAAAGCAAGCACCTTCGTTCAACGAAATCATGAAAATGATTTATAGCAATGTAACATACCTTGCCTTGCCGGAACGCGAGAAAATGGCGCAAACTTTCATCGAAACAGCCATAGAAATCTCAAATGACTATGAGCTGGATATTGAGATTGAGGAACATCTGAGCCACATTTCTGCCACCTACTATTTTGATTGCGGCGCGTGCATGGGCTTCCTTAGAAGAATTATTGAGATGTCGGATGACATCTCCTTCTTTGACCACATTAAAGGTTTTGATATGGCCATGTCCCTTGACTTTTACACAAAGGCTGTATTCAAAAGGGAACGGCTTATTCAGCCCCAATGGTCTGACCTGAGCCGCTGAAAGGCGCTCAGGTTTCATTTGCCCCCTAATACTTCGAGAGCTTGCAACTTTTTTGTAAATACTCGAAGAAATGCGTTGTAGGCACCAAGCGTTTCTGCTATAATGTAAACTGTGTTTTTGTACCCGTCACAAACCGCAATATAAGGAGCGTTTGTATGAGAATAAGCTACAAGAAATTATGGGTGCTACTCATCCAAAAAGATATATCAAAAGCGACGCTGCGCAAGGATGTAGGGCTATCCACAGGCACTATGAGCAAACTCAACAAGGGAGAGGAAGTCGCGCTGACAGTTTTAATGCGTCTATGCGACTACCTTGATTGCGACATCGGAGATATTTGCGAAGTGCTGCGCGACGAATAAGTTGTTCCCTACGGTAAAAACAGTTAGATAAAATCCGGGGGTCGTTGGGCATCCAAATGATCCTCAAGTAATGGAGATGAAGATATGGCATATCAAAGCGAAGCAGAGCTTGAACTGCAATTCATAGATCAACTGAATAAGCAGGGATATAGCACCGTTTCTGTTCCCGACTATGATGCGTTGGTCGAGAACTTCAAGGTGCAATTCGAGGCTTTCAATGCGGATAAACTTGATAAGCCGCTCACAGATAAAGAATGGGAACGCATTCTCAATCTGATGCTTGGCAAATCTGTTTTCCAAAGTGCAAAAATCCTCAGAGACAAATTTGTCTTAGAGCGAGAAGACGGGACGAAGGTGTATCTTTCGTTTTTTGACAGCGAGCACACCAAGAATATTTTTCAGGTAACGCACCAGACGACAGTTGTCGGAAAGTATGTCAATCGCTACGATGTGACGATCCTTGTCAACGGACTTCCCTTGATTCAGGTAGAATTAAAACGCAGAGGCATCGACATCCGAGAAGCGGTCAATCAGGTGATGCGCTACAAAAAGCATTCTTACAACGGGCTGTATCATTTCATCCAAATCTTCGTTGTTTCCAACGGTGTAGACACGAAGTATTTTGCAAACTCGGATCGGGAGATGCTGCACAGCCTTGCATTCTTCTGGACAGACTTCGACAATGTGCGGCTTACCAATTTGAAGGATTTCTCGATTGCTTTCCTCGCCCGTGACCATATTATCAAGATGCTGACGCGGTATATGATCCTAAATGATACGGATAAAATGCTTATGGTCATGCGCCCCTATCAGGTATATGCGGTCGAAGCTCTTGTCAGGCAAGCGACATTGACCAACCGCAATGCCTATGTCTGGCATACAACCGGCGCGGGAAAAACGCTGACTTCCTTCAAGACGGCGCAGATTCTCGCAGCCAATCCAAACATTAAAAAGGTAATCTTCCTCGTTGACCGCAAGGATTTGGACTCTCAGACCACGGAAGAGTTTAATAAGTTTGAAAATGGCTCGGTAGATGCCACTGACCGCACCGATGTCCTTGTGAAGCAGATGCAGGACAAAAACCGGCAGCTTATTGTAACCACCATGCAGAAAATGGCGAATGCTGTCAAGCGCCCTCAATATGCAAAGATCATGGATGCGTACAAGGATGAGAAAGTTGTTTTTATCATCGACGAGTGCCACAGAAGTCAGTTTGGCGATATGCATAAGGACATTGTGCGACACTTCCAGAAAGCTCAATTCTTTGGCTTTACAGGAACGCCACGCTTTGAAGTCAACGGAAAAGTAGAAGGAAAAATCACGCAAACCACAGAGATGCTGTTCGGGGAGAGCGTCCATAACTACCTGATCAAAGACGCTATCTTTGACAACAATGTCCTTGGCTTCCATGTGGAATACATAAAGACGATGGAGGGTGATTTTGACTGGGACGATCCCACGCTGGCAGATGCCATTGATGTCAATGAGCTTTATCTGTCCGAAGAGCGTATGTCGCTCATCGCCAATCATATAGTCCAAAATCATAAAGCAAAGACACGGAACAGGCAATACACCGCAATCTTCGCCGTTTCGTCGATTGAGGCGCTGGTCAAGTATTATGACATCTTCAAGAGCATAAAGCACGACTTGAACATCTCCGGTATCTTCTCTTATGGGCAGAACGAGGATGCAGAAGGCAAGGATGAGCACAGCCGCGATTCTTTGGAGAGGATCATCAAAGATTATAACGAGATGTATAGCACCAACTTCTCGACCGATACCTTCGCAGCCTATCACAAGGACATTTCTGACCGTGTGAAGGGCAAGAAGACAAAGCCGTTGGACATCCTGCTTGTGGTCAATATGTTCCTCACCGGTTTTGACAGCAAAACGCTTTCCGTCCTCTATGTGGACAAGGACTTGAAGTATCACGACCTGTTGCAAGCCTATTCCCGCACGAACCGCGTGGAGAAAGAGACAAAACCCTTCGGCATTGTCATCTGCTACCGCAACCTCAAAAAGCAGACGGATGACGCGCTTACTTTGTTTTCAAAAGCGCAAGATACTTCCGGCATTATTGTCCCGGACTATGACTTCTTTGTCGAGAAGTTCAATGAGATGGTCATAAAGCTCAAAGAGATCGCCGCCACTCCCGCAGCCGTAGACACCATGCAGAGTGAAGATGATCAGAAGCTCTTTGTTGTCACCTTCCGCGAGCTGACCAAGTATCTGCAATCGCTGCATACATTTATCGAGTTCAGCTTTGACCAGGATGCACTCACGATGTCTGAGCAGGAGTATCAGGATTATAAGAGCAAATATCTGATGCTCTACTCCAAACAGAAAACAGATCGTGAGGTTGTCTCTGTTCTGAACGATGTGGACTTCTGCATTGAGCTTATGGAGAGCGACCGAATCAATGTCGCCTACATCATGAATCTCATCCGCAACATCCACTTTGATGACGCGAAGCAGAAGGACTATGACATCAAGCACATCAAAGATGAACTTGGCAGGACGGACAACCCGCAGCTGCTCAAAAAGGTTGAGATCCTGCAATCGTTCTTGGACACGGTTGTTGCGGGGCTTAACAGCGCTGATGAAATTGACGCTGCCTACAACGACTTCGAGAACGCAGAAAAACAAAAAGAGATTGAAGCCTTTGCCCATCAGGAGGACATCGACTCTAAGGTGCTCACCGACTTCATCTCGGAATACGAGTTCTCCGGTACGATGGATGCCGGAAACATCCGTGACCGGCTCACAAAGCCGATGCCGCTTTTGAAGAAGCGTTCTTTGGTCAACCGTATCGTGGACTTTATCAGAAAACACGCCGAGAAATACCAATAAGGAGAATAAGAAATGGACAACTCTATTCAGGCTCATCAGAAAGAGCTTTGCAACAAGCTCTGGGCAATGGCAAACGCCCTTCGCGGCAATATGGAAGCCTATGAGTTCAAGAATTACATCTTGGGCATGATCTTCTACTACTACCTTTCGGACAAAACCGAGAAGTACATGGTCAACCTTTTGAAAGATGACGGGATTAGCTATGAAGAGGCATGGGCTGACCCTGAGTACAAAGAAGCTGTCGTAGAGGAAGCTCTGCGTGATCTCGGCTATGTGATTGAGCCGCAATTCCTCTTCCGCAAGATGGTCAAGATGGTCGAGAACCGTTCCTTTGACATCGAGTTTTTGCAGAAGGCTATCAACTCCCTGATGGAGTCCACCATAGGTAACGACTCTCAGGAAGACTTCGATGGCTTGTTTTCCGATATGCAGCTTGATTCCACAAAGCTCGGGCATACTGTAAAGGATCGCAGCTCTGTAATGGCGAAGATTATCTCTTCCCTTGACGAAATCAACTTCGGCGTGGAAGACACCAAAATTGATGTGCTGGGCAATGCCTACGAGTACCTGATCGGTCAGTTTGCCGCGACTGCCGGAAAGAAAGCCGGTGAGTTCTATACCCCTTCGGGTCCTGCCGAGTTGCTTTGCCGCCTCGCTTGCCTCGGATTGACGGATGTGAAGGATGCAGCCGACCCGACTTGCGGTTCCGGCTCGCTGCTGCTTCGCCTGAAAAACTATGCGAATGTCAGAAACTACTATGGGCAAGAGCTGACCTCGACTACATACAATCTCGCCCGAATGAACATGATCCTGCGTGGCATTCCGTACCGCAACTTCAATATCTACAACGGAGACACCTTGGAGCATGATTATTTTGGCGACAAGAAGTTCCGTGTTCAGGTTGCCAATCCGCCGTACTCCGCGAATTGGTCTGCCGATATGAAGTTCATGGAAGATGCTCGATTCAACGAGTATGGCAAGCTTGCTCCGAAGAGCAAGGCGGACTTTGCCTTTGTGCAGCACATGGTCTATCACATGGATGAAGACGGACGAGCTGTTGTTCTTCTCCCTCATGGTGTTCTCTTCCGTGGCGCTGCCGAAGAGGTGATCCGCAAGCACCTCATCCAAAAGCTGAATGTGCTGGATGCCGTCATTGGTCTTCCGGCAAACCTCTTCTTCGGCACCGGTATTCCTGTCTGTGTCCTCGTACTCAAGAGGGAGCGCAACGGCAATGCGGATAACATCCTGTTCATCGACGCTTCCAAAGACTTTGAGGCTGGAAAGAATCAGAACATCCTCCGGCAAAGCGACATCGACAAGATCGTAGACGCATACCAGCGCCGTGAGGACATTGATAAGTATGCTCATGTGGCGACGATGCAGGAGATTGAAGAGAACGGCTTTAACCTCAACATTCCCCGCTATGTTGATACCTTTGAGCCGGAAGAAGAAATTGATCTGAACGAAGTGGCTGCGGATATTCGCAAGCTCCAAAGTGAAATCAAGGACATCGACGCGGAATTGAAGCCGTATTTTGATGAGCTGGGGCTGGATTTCCCGTTTGATGTGGAGGGCAAATAATTATGGCAAATGTATCCTCAAGTAACGGTCTCGAAAAGCGTCCGAAGCTGCGCTTCCCGGGCTTTGATGGGCCTATAAAATCTGCACATCTTTCTCAATATCTTGTTGAAAACAAAGAAAGAAATAAAAATCTCATTTATACGAAGTCTGATGTGCTTTCTGTTTCAGGTGAATACGGTATTATCAATCAAATCGAATTTCAAGGGCGTTCATTTGCCGGGGAGAGTGTCGCAGAATATCATGTTGTAGAGACAAATGATATTGTTTATACCAAAAGCCCACTCAAAGCCAATCCTTACGGGATAATTAAGGTAAACAATGGTGCTCCGGGTATTGTTTCAACGCTTTATGCCGTGTATCATCCATGCGAAGGAACAGTAGCAGAGTATATTGACTATTATTTTGGGAACGATTTAAGGCTTAATAAATATCTCAAACCTCTCGTCAACATAGGTGCTAAACATGACATGAAGGTAAATAATGAAACTGTATTGACAGGCGAAGTCTATTTTCCTGGTTATTCTGAGCAAAAAAAGATAGTCGGTTTTCTTACCATTCTTGATGAACGAATCCGCCAACAACGCAATTTGGTTGAAGCTCTCAAGAAGTATAAAAGAGGATTGCACAAGCTCGTTTTTATCAAAAACCGAAAGCACTCTTGGGAAAAGTCAGCCCTTCATGATATTGCTTCGTTTTGCGGAGGGGGTACGCCCTCAAAGGATATTTCTTCTTATTGGGAGGGTGAGATTGGCTGGATTTCATCATCCGACATACAAGAAGAGTGGATTGATGATATTTCCGTGACTCGAAGAATAACAAAAACGGCGATTGATAATTCAGCTACAAAACTTTGTCCCGAAGGCACAATCGCAATCGTCTCACGAGTAGGGGTAGGAAAAGTCGCAATAATGCCTGAAAGCCTCTGTACAAGTCAGGATTTTACCAACATAACTTCTATCACAGGGAACACACACTACATGGCGTATCAAATTGCATTCAGGATGAAACTTGAAGCCATGAAAACACAAGGAACATCTATCAAAGGAGTTACAGCCGATACAATAAAGGCAATGGTGTTAGACATTCCCCCTTTAGAAGAGCAGAAAAAGATTGCAGATATGCTTACCGCTTTTGACGCTTATATCAAGAGAGCTGTTTGCGAGTTGGATCTTTTTCTTGCTATGAAGAAGGCGTTGTTGCAGCAGCTCTTTATATGAAGAGCTGCTGCATATAACCACATTTTTCCTTAATCAGCAGATCATACACCTTCTGGGCAGCTTGCAGCCGAGCATCTATCTTATCAAGTATATCTGCATACTCTTGCTGCTTTGCTTGATCCGGAAAGATTACTGGAATACCCATAAGTAAATCGTCTGTCATAGATACTCGGTCATGACGAACTCCTTGCGATCCATTATCATAAATGTATCTATGCCAAGCATCGCTCTTAAAGTACCAAGCAAGGTAGGAGGGGTAAATATCTGCTTTTAGCACAAGGCAAGTGTATAGTGGTGAGATGATCCCTTTTTCATCGAGGGTATATCTATTAAACGGTCCATACGGCGCAGTGTTCGACTTTCGCGGATTGTAAACAAAATCTCCTTTTTCGATTACATAGTAATTTGCGGTATTTCCATCGACTGCAATGTCTTTGTCAAAGAAGTCACGCTGAGGAATAAGCCCATATTCAGCAGAGTTAGTTATCACATTTTTCACTAAGCCGTCTGTATTTCGGCGCGACACTTTTTTGAAAATATCACCTAATCGAACACAAGTCCATGCTTTAACTGACTGAGTTGTAGTCCGGCGAAAAATGTGTTGCATGACACCTCTTTTATACTTCTGTTCAAGTACGAAGATAAAGCTCCATGAACGCCGAAATCCCTTGCAATAGCGGATTTGCCTCTGCTACTGCAAGGGATTTTGCTATGGAGTGGTATTGATTTTGTCAGTCCAAATAGCCCTCAAGTAACGGTCTCGAAAAGCGCCCGAAGCTGCGCTTCCCGGGCTCTGATGAGCCGTGGAAAGCTGAAAGGTTATCTGACTTCGCAGACCGTGTAACACGAAAGAATAGCCAGAATCAAACTGACCTGCCGCTTACAATCTCGTCAAAAGACGGCTTAGTGGATCAGGTGAGCTATTTTAATAAGACAGTTGCCAGCAAAGATATGAGCGGGTACTATCTGCTTCTTAATGGGGAGTACGCATACAACAAAAGTTACTCCGTGGGATATGACTTTGGCTCTATCAAGCGCTTGGATCGCTACACGATGGGCGCTTTATCAACACTTTATATTTGCTTTGCCCTTAAAAAGCATGATAGTGATTTTATTAAAGCTTACTTTGATTCTCTCAAATGGTACAGGGAAATCTATAAGATTTCAGCGGAAGGCGCTCGAAATCACGGCTTACTCAATGTTCCAACAGACGCGTTTTTCGAGACTAAACACTATCTGCCGCAGAACCTCAATGAGCAGCGAAAGATTGCCGATTTTATGATTGCTTTAGAGCACCGGATCGATGCACAGCAGTCGTTAGTAGACAACCTCAAGAAGTATAAAAGAGGATTACAAAACCGCTTTTTCTTTAAGCGTTCACATTTGTCCTCAAAACCCTCTGAAATTGATTCGCATGATGTGAAACCGTTGGAGAGCGTAGTTCATATCAATCCCAAAACCGGAGCGCTTCCAGAGGCGTTCATATATATTGACTTGGAGTGTGTAGAGTCAGGTGTTTTGAATAGTAAAAAACTTTTATCTCGCAACTCTGCGCCAAGTCGAGCACAAAGGCTTTTGGAGGAAGGTGATTTACTCTATCAAATGGTTCGACCGTATCAAAAAAACAATTACTATTTCCAAAAGAATTTTGAATATCCAACAGTTGGGTCTACCGGATATGCGCAAATCCGATGCTCAGAGGTGGACACTCAATTTATATACGAGCAACTTTCGTCAGACTATTTTGCCCGTGAAGCAATGCTTCGCAGTACAGGTACAGGGTATCCAGCTATCAATGCAGATGATCTTGCGGAAATTCCTATTTGGATTCCTCCACTTGATCAGCAGGAGAAAATCGGTGCGGCTTTATCCTTTCTCGGGGCAAAGATAGAAGTGCATCAAAAGCTACTTTCCGCCTTATGCAGTGTTAAATCCTCCTTGATGCAACAGCTCTTTATATGAAGAGCTGTTGCATCAGCGATGCTTTTAATCTGTTCAAGCTAAAGAGTGCTGAGTCCGCAAAAGTAATCTTTTGATCCAGCCCCTCAAGAAGAGAGACTACTTTACGCTGAACAAAAGGATCAGGGATAAAGAACTCAGTTTTTTCAATATTAGACCATTCTGCTCTCGGCATCTTTGTACCTGAGCTGATGTTGGCAACTCGAAGAAATTGCTCAGTTTGAACGAGGTAGAATAAGAATTTCGGTAAAACGGCATCTGACGGAATAAGCGCCCAAATCTCCGATGAGCAAGCCATCGTCTTTTGAGCAAAAGCATATTTACGAAGATAAGGGCGCAGTTTGCCAAAAAGTGTGTCACCAGACTTCGCTATATTTTTTATACTGCTTTGTGCTGTTGATGGAACTGTGGAAAGGATTTTTCCTGTTTCCTGTTCGATGTTCTCCAACTCCACACAGGGATATTCAATACCAGAAGTGGGATCATATTTCTCGCTTCTCCTTTGGGCAATCTCCGAGAAATAGTAACTCTTTGTTGTACATCCCTGAGTTATCTTTTCACCGAACAGATTTGAAAGCAACCCTCTTTTATACTTCTTGAGGGCATCGACAAAGGAACGCTGAAGCTCAACTCGTTCGTTCAAGCATTCTAACAGAGAAGCGATTTTATCCTGTTCCTCTTTACAAGGAAGATCAAACTTTGCAGATTTTAACGCTTCGAACGAAAGAACAACTTGACTTGTTCCGACCGCAAGCACTGACAGTTTTTTTCGTGCTCGGGCTGACGAGTTGAGATATTCTGTCATAAAAGTGCTGTTCGCATTTTTGAATCGAAAGACCGGATAGAATTTACTTACAATAGCCTTGTCGCTGATTTTGTTAATGTTGAAGGTAAACCTTCCGTCATCGCTTCTATTTCTATATGTGCAAAAGCCAAGAGGTATAATGTTATAGCCGTCTGTATCGTGCCTTTGTTGAGAGCCAAAATGATCTATTTGTCTTTGAAGTCCTTCACGAGAAGATGTAAGGACTTCAAAGTCATGTTCTCCATGAACTTTCTCTGAATATGGCTCAATAATTGTACCAAGGGTAGTGCGATGCCAGCTTGGAAATTCTCTTCCGCAATCATCTCTAAACGATAATGCTGGACGCTTTTCGAGACCGTTACTTGAGGACGATAATGCCCTGTTTGCTCCTCCACCTGATAATGTTCGTGGAGGTGGTCAATATGACTAACAATACACAATTCAAGACGCTGCTGAACACTTGGCTAAGTCAGAAGAAGCCAATGATCACACCGTCAACCCACGCCAGCTTCACGCTGATTGCCGAAAATCATCTGATCCCGTACTTCGGCAAGCGTAAGATTGGCAGCATCACCGAAACGGACATTCAGAGCTACATTTCGTATCTCTACAATGCCGGTCGGCTGGACAACACGGGAGGCCTTACCGTAAAGACCATACGGGATGTCATCCTCGTTTTCAGGCTTGCAATGGAGTTTGCCTATAAAGAGCGGGCTATTCCATTGCTGAATTGGGACTTGATTGAGTACCCAAAAGAGCTGGGTATCAAGAAAGTCAACTCGCTCTCCAAAGATCAGGAACAAGCCCTTATTCAGTGCATCTACATGGACTTGAACAGAAAAACGGCGGGTATTCTGATTGCGCTGTTTACCGGCATTCGGATCGGCGAGCTTTGCGGACTCCAGATGAAGGACATTTCCCTTACGGACAAGACCATCAATATCAACAAGACTGTCCAGCGCATCTACGACAAGCGAAAGGGATCGTCCTATCTCCATATAGGACCGCCGAAGACGAAGACATCTGCCCGAGTTATCCCAGTTCCGTCGTTGCTCATGAACATCATCAAGAAGTTCTACACGGAAAACCCGAATCACTACTTCCTGACAGGCAAAACGAAACCCACCGAGCCTCGTACATACCGGCAGTTTTTCACCCGCTTTCTCAAGCGTAATGGGCTGCAAAAGGTAAAGTTCCATGAGATCCGGCACACCTTCGCAGTAAGGGCAATCGAGATACCGGAGTTTGACATCAAATCGCTCTCTGAAATCCTTGGACACAAGAATGTTTCATTCACGCTGAATGTCTATGGGAGCGCCAATCTCCAACAGAAGGTAAAGTGCATGAACCTTCTGAACGATCTGCTGTAAACAAAAAAGAGCCTCAGCCGACACCCGCAAGGGCATCGACCGAGGCTCTTCGCTTTTGATAGAAATACGACCTTTATTCTGACATTTCAGGCGTTTGGCGCTTAGACAGGAAAACATACGGGGCAATGCGTCATCTCTGCTCAGAGGGCAGGAAATCAGCGATTTTCAACCTTTAATCCGACAGATTTTGGCTTTGTCCTGAGCGCTTGGAGAAGTAATGCGGACAGGCAAGGATAACGGCGCGGAAGCTCTGCTTACAGGGATGAACGCAGCGGCGGCACAGGTCATTGTATTTGCGCCGTCCGTCGCTGCCTAAAAAGAAGCTCCATTCGAGCTTCCATTTCTTACTCCGGCTCATAACTCACGCTCGCTCTTCATCTCCTTGTGGGGAGAAGGCTTATCCGTCTGCTGGGCGGTTTTTGCTGATTTCAGCCGATCCATGATAGAGGTTTTCCCGCCCTTCTCGCTCGCCTTATCTTCCTTCGGACCGTTGTTGATGATCCCGTCAATCATGCCGTAGTCATCCTCAAGCGACATTTCAGCGGCCTTGAGAGGATTCTGCTTTTCCAGCTCGGCCACCCAATCCGCTTTCTCCACACCGAAGATACCGCCTTTGGCGGCGTGTTCCTTGATCTCCTTGGCGTCCAGAACCAGCCCCTCGGTATCGTCGCCGTACAGCCGGTAAATCTGGCACGACTTCATGACCTCAGCCGCAGCATCCTCCCGCATGGGCAGCATACCGCCCCATTTGTAGCCGTACTGCTTCATTTCTTCAACACTGATGCTGTCATCCGGCATCTTCTCGACCGGCATGACCTCCTGACGGAGCAGATTGACTGCGGTTTCATCGAAGCCGTCATAGATATGGGACAGCACCAGCTCGCCGCGCTCATCGACAATGATACAGGAGGCATCGTCCCCAAAGGTGTCGTGCTCCATCAGCCAGAAGGTGTGACCGTCGATCTCTTTATGGTCAATCGTGTGCCATGTGCCGATATGACCATCCACCGCCATACCGGAGGTGTTCTCGTTGATAATGGAGCTTTTCTCTTCAAGAACAGTCTGTTTCTGCTGTTCTTCGGAAATCATCGGGATTGCCACGATCCTGTCTCCGATTTTGGCAAACTGCTCCGGCATTTTGAACTCAGTCATAAACTGCCGCAACAGATCCGGCGAAAGCGAGCCGAAGCTGTCATCCGTCAGCCCCGTGATGAGGAAAGTGCCGGCAACAATGTCATAGATTTCACCGCTGTCATCCCGCAGAGCGCGGTTGAGAGGCAGCCCGTTCATCTTGCCTTCTTCGTTGCAGACAATGGCAACCGGCTCTTCAAAGGGATAGACCGCCTCAATGTCCCCGCCAACCTCATGCTGTAAGGACTCAAGGCTGGAAGGGATTTCTTTCACATAGGGCTTCTTGTCCGGCTCAACCACCAGCACAGTGATCGTGCTTGGCGGCTCCAATTCCTCGCCGCTTCCGGTGACACGGTACTCATCGGGAATATCCTCAAGCGTACCGTCAAAATAGCGGTTCCAGCTATCGCCGGTAGGACGGATGTACCCGGCGTCGGTCAGCGTGCCGCCTTCATTGATTGCGCAGTCTTCACCGTACCGCTCAAAGTCGATGTAATCCACAAAGCTGCCGAACTTGTTGTCAATGTTGTAGCCACCCTCAAAGAAGTAGTAACGGCCGAGATCGTCATAGTCCTTGATGTCGGGGATAAAATCATAGTTGTCGAGATTGTAGGTCAGGTTGATCAGATCGTCGAGGTCGTTCACTTCATCGCAGCCGCTATCCATGATCGCCACGAAATGCTCAAGCTCAGAGTGGGACATCTCATCCAGTCGGGCGGCGAGGTAGTTAATCTTATCGAGGTTTTCGTATTCGCCAAGGAGATTGCTGACTCCATGAATGGAGCAGTCATAATCCGTGATAAACCATTCCTCATAAACCTGACCGAACTCGTCCTTCGAGCCGATGCCGATCCGCTCGAAGACCTTCTTCATTTCTTCTTCGGTGGTCGGGAAATGCACCCATTCACCGACAAGCTCGCCTTCGTTGTACTTGCCAAGATTGGTCACGAAAGCTTCAAAACTGCCATCCAACACGGGCATAGGCATCCTCCTTTCAATCGTCAATCATACTGTCCGGCGCGATGTAGAGCTGGGCAAACGCCTCGTCAGTGATGCCCTCAAGCTTCCGAACGGTATGGAAAAGCAGCTCCGCCATCTCATCGTCCAGCTCGTCGATGGGCAGCGACTTCATTTCAGCAATCAGCCTCTTGCGGCTGGAAGTGTCGAAGCAGCACATCAGATTCGTCTCTTCCACGGTAAAAAACATAATCACATCTCCATTTCCTTTGATTTCGGTTTCTTTGTATGCTCAGGCTTTTTAGCGCCTTTGTCCGGCGCAGTCTGGGCGTGTTCTTTGAGCTTTGCGAGGACAGAGGGCTTCTTCTGGGAGGTATGCTCTCTGCGATCCATTGCTTCCCATAGGCTTTCTGCCGGGGCGTCCTCCACATAGGAACGGACAATAGACAGCCGTTCACGGAATGAAACGGGATTTTTCCTGTCTGTGATGTCTGTCAGACTGACCTCTTCGTTTTGAAAGTCCACCTTGTCAACGCGGACAGTTTTGCCGTCCATATCCATCACCGTGCCGACAGGGATGTAATCCTCAGCGAGAAGATGCTTGACGGTTTCCTGTCTGCCGTCTTCACCGGGCTGCGTGACAAGGACATCATTGCCTTGCCCCCACAGCGCCTTAGCCTTGGCAACCCACTGATCTTCCCGAAAGCCGGTCACGGCAACCTGTCCGCCGCCTTCTAACTCTTTCATCAGGAGCTTTGTGCCGAGCGCGGGCGCTGCCTTCTTCGCATCTTCGCCGTAAATCTCGAAGTAGCCGTTCTGGGCAAAGCAGACAATCGCTTCGGGATGGGCTTCCTTGACGGCGTTGTAGGCGGTCTGCGCTTCAAGAGGCAATATGCCAAGCTTTTCGGTCACGCCATGCTGGACGGCAAGCTTGTGAATGTGATCATCAATACTGCCGGCTTTCGCATGGTAGCTCGTTTTGAAGCGCTCACGGCGGAGGATCATGTCAAGCTCAGCCGCGTTCTCAGGCAGATAGCTCACCGACACGACCTCGCCGTGCTTTTCTTCCAGCGGGATTACTTCACGCCGGTAGCTGCGGAAAGGCAGATAAAAGGTGGCATCGTCCTTAAAGGTGACTGCCACTGTCTCAACCGGAACGGTGAGCTTTTGCATCCTCTCTACATGGGCGGCATAGTCCAGCTCAATGAGGTTGCCTCTGATGGTATCGCCCTCTACGCCCTCGATCTCAACCGCGTAGGCAAGGATGGGATCACGGGTTTGCTCATGGTAAAACTCCCACACTTTGTTTTCGTAGGAATCCTCCACATAGACTTCACGCTCAGGCAGGAGGTAAGTGCCGTTCGGACGGGACATCCAAAGAAGGCGCTTGTCCTCGGGGGATTGGGAACCGGCAAGGCTGTGAAGCAGCCCAGCGTCCAGCTCAAAGTCCTCTTTGTAGTTCTGGGTATGGATGTCCATAATCCGGCGAAGGGCATCTACAAGATCGATGTTTTCAAACTTCATAGGCATCACTCCAAACCGGCATCGCGGGACTTCTGCTTGACCGGCGCTTTGCGTTCCGGCTGGCTCTTTGCCGCAGCACGGAGCTGTTCCCGGATAGAAGGCTTTTCCCGCGCTGCTTCCTGAGTCTTCTCTTTGCCGATATATTCAAGTGTCGGTGTCAGCTCTCGATAGCAGCCTTGCACCTTCTTGGCAGAATGGCGGCGGTGAATGGCGAACATCGGCTCGCCATCCCGGGTGACGGTGTTGCCCTCAATCCTGACCTTGTACTCCATCATCACCTTGAAGGACTGATTGGACGAATGGTAGGTAGCCAGCATCCCGTCGTTGCGACTGGCGATTTGCGCTTTGAGCGTGTCCATGACGGCTTCCTTGATTTTCTTTTCCTCCGGTGTGAGGCGATGCTTCGCCGGTACTGCCTGTTCCGGCTCTTTGGGTGCCTTCTCCGGCACAGCCGGTTTGCTCTGTTCAGCCGGTGCCTGTTCCTGAGTTCTGCTGATGACAGTCTGCCGGACAAACTCTTCGGTGAAAAGGCTGACCAGCCCCGGATTTACACTGTCAATAATGAGTTGAGTTGCATGATCCGGGCTGGCATCCATGCCCTTTGCCCATTCCTTGCAATCACGGGAGATACGCCCGTCATGGTCTTTCTGCTGGATGGTATTCGCAAGGACATAAGCGACGCGCTCAGGCGAGAATTTCTCAAGGATGCTCTTAACGGCGGACTCCGCCGCAAGGCGGTTGTTGCCGTAGTAGTCGTTGATGGTCTGCTCAATCGCCTCTTTACAGTCCATGTTGGCTTGCATCGAGGTGCGGTAAGCATCCAGCTCACCGGCTTCAAAGGCATACATCGCAGCTTCTTGGTAAACCGGAATCGCCGCATCCCGCAGCGGCGTAGGGGCTTCCTGTTCCTTCACGGCAAGCCGCTCTTTGAGCTTTTCATCAATACCGGTGATCATCTCAGCCGCCGTTTTGCGGATGGTTTCCAGCGAGCCTTTCAGCTCCTTGGTCTCCTTGTCGGAGGACCAACCGGCGATATAGCCGAAAGAATAATCAGAGGTTTCAATGCCGTACCGCTGGCAGACGGTATAGGCGACGCTTTCTGCCTCGACCTCCTTAGTGCGCCGGTCTTTCTTGTCCTCGGGAGCAACCTTTTCGCCCGGAGTGACGGCATGGAGCTTGGCATGGGCAATCTCGTGGATCGCCGTCTTGATGGTCTGGATTTCACTCATACCCTCCTGAATGGCAATGCGGTTTTCTACATGAGAGAAGTAGCCTTTTGCGCCATCGGTGATGTTTTCAAAGGCAATGGGGACCGGAGACAGCTCTTTGAGAGCATCAAAAAAGGCGGCGTAGTTTTCCACGCTGCCTGTCAGCTCGTCCACGGCAATATCGGGAAGCTCTTTGCCATCCGTCTGGGACACATCGAACACGCTCACCACCTTGAAGGCGGGACGGGTCACTTCAACCGTCTCGGTGACCGGCTTGCCGTCCTTATCGAGAACGGGCTTCTGCGTTGCCGGGTCGAGTTTTTCCCGCTCTTCCTGCACCTTGTAAGGCGCGGGGGCAAGGATTTTGATGCCCTTTTCGCCCTTCATCACATGGCGGTCGAAGTTGCGCTGCCATGCCGTGTAACCGGCGATCAGCGTCGCATCCGGCTTCTGCATGGCGATGAGAAGCGTATTGTTAAACGAGTAGTTGTAGAACTTGGACATCGTTTTCAGGTACTCTTTGAAGCGTTCGGATTCAAACAGCTCCTTGAGTCCCTGTTCCAGCTTGTCGGTGATTTCCCGGACTTGCTGGGCGTTTCTGTTTTCAGCCATTTCCAACCTCCAATCTTACTGATTTGAAATAGAAAACTCCGGCTGAGATTTGCCCCAAAGACGGGCTTTTACCTCAGACGGAGTTTCCGTTCTGGTCAATCTGCGATGATACAAATTATCTGTATGTTCCCATTCAATCAACTTCCCAAACAAGTCAGGGTGACGGTTGACCATGTGGGAAAGCTCAGAAGTCGATGCGTTCGGGCAGAACCAACAACCGTTGCGTTTGGAATGTTGGTAACAGGGAGAGAGCATATCGTATTTCTCGCACAGCCGCCAAGCATCCGCTTCCGTCATGCCATACTTTGCAAGAAGGCTGATGTCCTTCTCCTTATTCAGTCTGGCAAGACGCTTTGGCTCGTCCAATGCAATACCTACATAGCTGCGGGTGTCATCAGGTTGAGCCTTATGGTACTTGCGGAGCGGAGGCATTTTACAGTCCCGATTTACCGCGCACTTTCCCGGCCAGACAAAACCTCGGAGCAGCCCTTCATAAGGTCCTCTTGTGATAATGTGATGGAACACATCATCGTAAGTTTTGTCACTTCGCAGAACCGTGAATTTGCAGCCAAGCTCGTTTTCCACAAACGGTTTGAGCTTTTGGTGGATAAAGTCCCGATGCTCCGGGACTTCTCCACTGATCTTCTGATCGAACATCACCTCACTGTAAATGACCTCATCCAACGGCTCGTTTTTCTCCGCAGCAAGAAGAATTGTTGCCACGCTGTCCTTGCCTCCGCTGCATGAGGCAATGTATCGCGGGCGCGTCATCGGTCGAACTCCATCTTGAAGCTGACATACTTGCCGCCTGTGTCATCCAGACGGATCACCGCATCATAGAGCTGCGGGCGTTTCGGCGTATAAAGTCCGGTTACTCTGCACCACCCCTTGTCCAGCAGCTCGGCGGCGATTTTCTTGGTCAGCTTCTTTTTCTTGCTCGTAAAGAACTTATTGTCCTCCCACATACAGAAAGAGCATTCCTTGTTCGAGCAGTAGTAGTTGCCCTTGCCTACATAGACCGGCGATCCGCAGCGCGGACATTTGCCGATGGACTCTCTGCCGGTATCGAAGCGGTTTGCCTCGGTGTCAGAGAGGAATGGATAGGCTTTGACCAGCTCGGAGGTCATCCCCACAATGCCGGAAAGAAACTTGTCCGCATCCGCATTGCCGCGCTCAATCTGCATCAGAGTATTTTCCCATTCCGCCGTCATGGAAGGAGAAGTGATCTGCTCCGGCAGGACGCATACAAGGTTGTTGCCGTCCTTTGTAGGCACGAGAGATTTGCCTTTGCGCTTAACGAAGCCGCCTTTGACCAGCTTTTCGATGATACCGGCGCGGGTGGCGGGAGTGCCAAGCCCTTTCTTTTCGGTATCATCGTCGAACTCAGCATTCCCCGCAGTCTCCATAGCCGACAGAAGGGAGTCTTCGGTGTAGGGCTTCGGTGGGGATGTGTAATGTTCGGTGACGCTGGAATCGACAGAAGAGAGAATATCCTTCTCATTCAGAGATGGCAGCGAGCGCTCCGGCTCGTCCTTTTCCTTGCTCTTGAGTGTTTCCTTGAAGCAGCGCTCAATGGCTTTCCATCCATCCTGCACGACCGTTTTGCCCTTTGCCTTGAACTCGTAACCCTCACAGGTGAGCGTGACCGAAGTCTCATCATAGATGTGCTTCTCACCGGTAGCGCTCAGAAGGCGCATGGCGACAAGCCGGATAATTTTCTGCTCCGACTCCGGCAGCTCGGCGAGGTCCTGATTTTCAAGTTGGACGGTGGGGATAATGGCATGATGGTCAGTGACCTTGGCGTTGTTGGTAATTCGCCCGATGTCCGGCTCATGGGTAATGCGCTGGAAGAGAGGCAGCTTGCGGGAGACAATGCCGATCACCTGACGGGCGGTGCTCTCCATATCCTCAGTGATGAACTGACTGTCCGTTCGGGGATAGGTAAGCAGCTTTTTCTCATAGAGGGACTGCACCAGATCGAGCGTCTGCTGGGCGGTAAAGCCATAGTAGCGGTTGGCTTCCCGCTGCAAGGTGGTAAGATCATAGAGCCTCGGCGGGTTGACCGTCTTTGTCTCCTTCTTAAGAGAAGAAACGACGGCTTGCTTTTTGTCGCAAGCCGCCGCAATCGCCTTCGCCTCATCTTCTGTTTTGACATTCTCCAATTCCGCCGTCAGGTTGTCTTTGCTGATATGGACATTGAAGTATTTCTCCTTGTGGAAAGTGGAGATTTTGCCTTCTCGCTCCACCAGCATTGCCAGCGTAGGCGTTTGGACGCGCCCGACCACCAGCTTCTTATGATAGAGCGTCGAGAACAGCCTTGTACCGTTGATCCCAACAATCCAGTCCGCCTTGGAACGGGCAAGGGCGGCTTCGTAGAGCCGGTCATACTCGCTGCTGTCCCGCAGATGGTCAAAGCCCTCTCGGATTGCGCTGTCTTCCAACGAGCTGATCCACAGGCGTTTGAAAGGCTTCGTGCAACCGGCTTTCTTGTAGACCAACCGAAAAATCAACTCGCCCTCGCGCCCCGCATCGGTGGCGCAGACAAGCTCGGTTACACGCTTATCGCGCATAAGGTCACGCAGCACCTTGAACTGCTTCTGCTTGTCCTTCGGGATTTCAAACAGCCATTCCTCCGGGACGATGGGAAGATCGCTGTACCGCCACTTGGCAAAGCGCTCATCATAGGAGCTTGCGTCTGCAAGCCCCACCAGATGACCAACGCACCACGAGACGATGTAGTTGTTTCCTTCGAGATAGCCGTCCTTACGGGAGGTTGCGCCCAGAACCTTCCCGATGGCGGCTCCAACACTCGGTTTTTCCGCAATCACTAAGATCAAATCGATTCCTCCGTTTCTTTGGTTTCAGCCTCGTCATCCTCATCGTCTGCAATGACAGGCTCTTCATCCTCGTTGATATACGGCTCTTCCTCATAGCCCTCGTCATCGAAGAAATCCAGATCCTCGTCCTTCTGCTTCTTACCGCGAACGAACTTGATGTAGTAATATGCACCACCGCCGATGCCGACCAGCGCGATGATACCGATGATCAGGGCAATGTTCGGGGAAGAGCTTTCCGGCTCTTCGGGCGTTTCGACCTCCGCGTCCTCGACCGGCTCTTCCGGCTCAGGCACAGCGCCGGTACACTCGCTCATGTTTGTTTTGCAGACAGGGCATTCCGTATTGACAGCTCCGGCTTCGCAGCGGGTATCGCAGTTACAGGTAGTAAGCGAAGATGCCGTTTCCTCATCCAACAGGGCAAGCAGATCGGCCTCGTCCACCATGTTGAGGAAATAGGTCTGATACTGTTCCTCTTCCTCGTTGATGGGCGCATCGTAATCGATCACGACATAGAAGGTGTTGCCGGTCTTGGTCTGTACTGTGATGAACTGCTTATTCGTCGCCTTGTCATAGAGCAGATCACGGGTATAAGCGTTGCCTTCACCGTCAATCGGCTCGCCCTCATACGGTTCAGGCTCTTCGGGTGCTGCGGTTTCCGGTGTTGCCTCGGGCTGGGTCGCCTCCGTGACCGGAAGGTCCTGCTCGGTATCATCCGCATAGGCGAATGCGGGTACAGTGAACGAGATACAAAGCGTGAAGCACAGTGCAAGTGCCGCCAAAAGGCGGATTCCTTTTCTCTTAGTCATTGTCCGTCACCTCCTGCTGGGTAGTGGTAGGCTTTTCCGCCTTGCTGTCCTTCATCGCGGCAAGGAATGCCATGATCTGATCCTTGTCCATGACCATTGCACGGACGGTGTTGACGATTTCAAGGTTTTCCAGCTCGGTTTTCTTGTCGTACAGTTCCTTGAGTTGCCCCTGCAGGTCCTCGACCTTCTTCTCGGTTTTGGCGATTTCCGCGCAAATCTTCTGATATTTCGGGTTCATAAAAACGCTCCTTTCGCTTAGTAGTTGGGTCTTCCAAAGGCATAAAAGTGAGACTGCCAGTAGGAAGTGTTGATTGATGTGTACTGGATGGGATCGCCGCAGTGCAACATCACATTGTCGCCCACATAGATTCCCACATGGGAAACGCCCGGTGTGTCGTATGTGCCGACAAAGAAGACAAGATCCCCCGGCTTCACATCAGCGCTGGAAACAGGCGAACAGACATCGTAAAGCCCCTGCGCACCCAGCCGCCCGGTGTTGACAAGTCCACTGTTTGTGAGAACATAGCTGACAAATCCCGAACAGTCAAAGGAAGTGGATGGATTTGAGCCGCCCCAGACATACGGGTAGCCGAGATATTTTTCTGCCTCCGCGATGAGTGTGGCGAACTTCTCGTCTGTCAGATACGCCGCATTGACCGTGTAGTCATCAGGCGGGTTTTCAATGTACTTGTCCACATAGCCAGAGCCGGGGAACAAATCCTCACGGTTGCCCAGCGTTGACATATAGGCTGAGTACATGGAGAGCTGGTCTTCATTCATGATGTAGACCGGCAAATGGGAGAGGTCAAAGTTTTCCAGCGTAACGGTACAGATGTAGTAGTTGTACGGGACTTCGACTTCGTAAGTGTAAGTTTCCGTGCTGGTCTCGCCGGTTTCGGGATCGGTGACAGTCGTTGTCCCCGTCCGGGTCTCGGTCCGGTAACGCACCTCAACCTCCACATCCTCAGTGAGGATGTATTGCCGGTCAAAGAGCGTTTGAAGAAGCCCCTGAACTTCGTCCAGTGTGAACTCTCCCTCATTGAAGGCGGATAGAATGGAGATCAGCACATAGGGATCGTGCTCAATCGCGTCAAGGTCAAAGTGGTACTCGTCGTAGTCGTGTGTGCTCTCGTAGTTATCCAGATACGATTGCAGCTCCGCCTCCATCTGACAATACTGCGCCTCCGCACCGGTCATGGCATCGTCCTCACTGAGGTAGGAAGTGGCGATGACAGACGAGGTAGTAGAGGTGAACATTGCTGTGCAGGAGCTAATCCCGGCGGACAACAGAATCAGGATCATTAGTCCTACGCCCAGCCACGCAAAAACCTTCTTGTTCTTGGAGATAAAGTCCTTGACCTTATCCGACGCTTTCTCCCGGACGGTTTTACCGGTGGACTTGGTGGCGGTGGAGGCTGTTTGCGCCCCGGCCTTGCGAGCCGCAGCGTATTCCTTCTTGATGTGCTGCTTCTGGTAGTGCTTATTCATATTGGCACGGGAAGTCTTCATCTCAGGATTTTCGGCGACCGTCTTCTCAAAATGGAGCTTCCGATCAGCGGCCTCGGCCTTCTGCTCCAGCTTGGACACCTTCTCGAACGGCTTGTTTGCACTGCGCTCTGTGTGATGCTGGTAGTGGCGGACAACGGACTCGGCGGCAATCTCCGTCTTATGGGCAGCTTCCACGCCGGAGTTTTCCTGCTCCACCTCATGGATTTTGCCGTGGATGCCAGAGGCAAGCGTATCGCCGACCTTGCGGACGGTCTTGTCTGCCTCAAACTGCAATTTGCTCTGTCCCTTGGGGACTTTCAGCTCGTCTTCAAAGTAGAGGCGGGTTTTCCCTTTACCGGTTTCCTCGTCAAAGACGCGCTCTTTTTTCAGCACCTTCTTGGTGGGCAGCTTCTCACGGGCGGCATCCAGACGCTCATGCGCCTTCTGAGATTTTCGCTCCAACCGTTCAATCCGCCGGGAAGCTGGGGCATCGCCGTCAAGGTCCGGCATCTCTGCGGAGGTTTCCGCCGCTCTTTCCAGAACGGACTCTCCATCAATCTGCCTTTCAGCGCGAGGCCTGCTGACCTTGCCGGTGACAGCGGTATCGGCAAATGCTTTTCCGTAGTCAACGGAATGGGTGCGGTATGTCTCAGAGTACAGAGTGTGAGATGTGGGATCATCGCTGACGGGCAGATCACCCGGCTTGTACTCTTGCGCCGCATCTGCGGACTGTGTTTCGGCCTGAGCCTGACTCTCTGCGTCTTCCAGCTCATCAGGACGAAGCTGCCGCCGCTTCTTGACCTCTTCGGCAATATCGCCGGTTTCCGTGTCGTGGGGTGCAACAAGCTGGGCGTCCTCAAGCCGTTTTGACACTTTTTCTGAGGTGCCTTCGGTGAGGTTTTCTTCCACTGCGCCGTCTCTGGTCATCCGCAGGACAACCCGGTCTTTGGGCTTCAATTCATCATGAGGCATCAGATTTCACCTCCAATCCGCGCCTCGGCAAGTTCCTTGTATTCAGGGTTTAACTCAATTCCGACATAGTGACGGTCAAGCTGCTTTGCGACCATACCGGTTGTGCCGCTGCCTATGAAGGGATCAAGGACAACGCCGTCTTTCGGGCATCCGGCAAGCAGACAGGTTTCAACCAGCTTCGGCGGGTATGCGGCATAGTGACCGCCTTTGAAGGGGACAGTGTTGATAATCCAGACATCCCGCTTGTTACGCACCGGACTGATCATCTCATCGGTAATGGCACCATGCTCACGGCACAGGTTGATGGTCTGCTGCTTCGCCTGTCCGGGGATCGGCTCCCCGTATTTGTTGCTTCCCTTGACCCCGCGCTTGAGCCTGCTTACCGTTCCGGGAGCAATCGGCTCGGAAATGGCCTTGTAGTCAAAGAAATACTTCCGTGACTTCGAGAACAGAAAGATATGCTCATAGCAGCGGGCGCAGCGGTCTTTGACGCTTTCCGGCATCGGGTTTTCTTTCATCCAGATAATGTCATTGCGCAAATACCAGCCGGAGTCGCGGAGCGAAAAGGCCAGCATCCACGGGATGCCGATCATATCCTTGGGCTTGCAGCCCTCAACCTTGTAGTTGAGAGCCACAGCCTGACCGTTTCTGCCCTTGGGATTCTTTGCGTCAACATAGCCGCCCTGATTGCCTTTCCCGGCATAGGTGTCGGAGATGTTGAGCCAGAGCGTCCCATCCGAACGCAGAACGCGCCTGACTTCGGTGAACACTTCCGTCAGGCGCGAGATGTATTCCTTTGGCGTTGCCTCTCTGCCGATCTGCCCGTCCACACCGTAATCACGCAGCGCGTAATACGGCGGGGAGGTGATGCAGCAATGGACGCTTTCATCGGGCAGCGTTTTGAGGACTTCGAGACAATCGCCGGTGTAAATGTGATCAAGCTGTATGGGGACTCCCTCCTTTCTGCGAGACTTGATGCGCAATCAGTCGGAGAAATACTCGTCCGGCTCGTAGTCCTCGTCATCGTCCAGCTCATCCTCCCAGCGGTCGATGATGGACTCGGCCTCCTTCGCCGCTTCGCGGTACAGGGAAAGACGATTGCGCTCATAGGCGGCATAGGCCGGGATGAACTTGCCAAACTCCTGAATGGCGCGGACATCCTTGGTGCGCATATCCGATACCATGTCGATCAGCTCGGCCATCGTCAGCAGATCCTCAATCATGCTGTCATACTTCTCCTTGGGGATGGTGACGAAATCATCCTCATACTCGTCTTCCTCATCCATATCAAAAGCGGAAGGAGTGCCGGACACACGGTAGATGTGTTCTTTCTCCTGAATGGAGTCAAGAATACCGCCGATGACCTCCGTCGCCTCATTGGCGCACTCGGCGATTTCCTCGCGGACATGGAGGTAGGCGCGGTGGTGCTTTTTCAGCTCGTCCTCCTTGCGGATCAGGTTGACCAGCTCCACGGTCAGCCCCATCAGGCCAAAGAAGCTGTCCATGCCTTCCTTGACCTCGCGGAAGCTCATCTCAACCGGCGTATCGCCGAAAATCTCGGTCATATCGTCAACGGTGATCTCAAAGTTCTCATTCATATTCTTTTTCATAAAGGTAGTCCTCCTTAATTCTGCAAGGTTTCTTCGGGTTTGGTGGTCATGTAACGATAGAGCATCGTGTCCTTCGGGAAGTCATCCTTGAAGGGGACGATGGTCGAGCCGTAGAAGATCAAGCCTTCACCGGCGTTGGAATTGGTGATGTAGTTCTGCTGGCTGGGCGAGATGTTCAGTGCCTTCGAGAGGATCTGCCGGTCGCCGGATGCCTGGTTCAGAAGGTAAACGAAGTCGGAGTTCTCAAAGATGTTCTCAATCTCACGAGAAGCCAGCAAATCCTTGACATTCTGGGTGATCCCGGTCGGAATCCCGCCCCATTTTCTGAACCGCTTCCAGATTTCGACGGAATAGGCGGCTGTCTGTTCTTCCTTGAGCAGAAGGTGGAACTCGTCCATGTAGTAGCGCGTCGCTTTGTGCTGGGCGCGGTTGATGGTCACACGGTTCCAGACCTGATCCTGCACAATGAGCATCCCAAGCTTCTTGAGCTGCTTTCCGAGCTGCTTGATGTCATAGCAGACGAAGCGATTATTCACATCCACATTCGTCCGGTGATTGAAGACATTCAGCGAGCCATGCACATAGATTTCAAGGGCAGTGGCGATACGCTGTGCCTCCGGCTCACTCTGACTGCGCAGGATGTTGTAGAGGTCTTCGAGAATAGGCATCTTCTCAGGGACCGGATCGGCAAGATAGTCCTGATACACCTTGCGAACGCTGCGGTCGATGATGGTCTTTTCCACCGGTTGCAGCCCGTCCTTGCCGCCCACAATCAGCTCACACATGGAGAGGATGAAGTCAGACTTCAAAGTCAGCGGGTTTTCCTCTTCCGAGTAGTTCACATTGATGTCCAGCGGGTTGATGTAGTCGGTGCTTACCGGCGAGATGCGGATGACCTGACCGCCGAGCTTCTGCACAAGGGGATAATACTCCGCCTCGGGATCGCAGACGATGATGTCATCTTCTGTGATGAGGAAGGCGTTGGTCATTTCCCGCTTCGCTGAAAAGCTCTTGCCGGAGCCGGGGGTGCCGAGGATCAGACCGTTCGGGTTTTTGAGCTGTTTGCGGTCAACCATGATCATGTTGTTGGAGAGCGCATTCAGCCCGTAATACAGCGCCTCGCCGTTCTGAAAAAGCTCCTGCGTCGTGAACGGGACGAACACCGCCGTCGAAGAGGTGGTCAGCCCGCGCTCAATCTCGATCTGATTCAGGCCAATCGGAAGAGAGGACATCAGCCCTTCTTCCTGCTGGAAGTCCAGCCGCTTGAGCGCACAGTTGTATTTCTGGGCAATGGAAGCCGTCTGGAAGATGGCGTTTTCGAGCTTCTGGCGGGAGGCAGCGGTATTCATGATGAGGATGGTCACAAGGAACATTCTCTCGTTGCGCGTCTGAAGGTCCTGCAACAGGCGCTTGGCCTCACCGCCGTAGGTGGCAAGGTCGGACGGGATAATTTCCATGTCATATCCGCTTCTCACGGCCTTCTTCTGCTCTTCAATTTTCATCTTGTCGAGGTCAGTAATCTTCATCTTGATGCTCTTGATGGCTTTCGCCTGATCAATCGTGCGGATATGAAGATTGACCGTGATGTTGCTGTCCATGTCGAGGAAGTCAGCCAGCATCCGGTCATTGAGTTCCGGCGCGAGGATTTGCAGGAAGCTCACTGCGCCGATGGCCTTGCCCATCTTGAAGCACTTGCCTTCACGGAAGTCGAAGGAAGTGGGCGCGATGAAATCTTTGCTGCTGAGTCCCGTCCGGGCTACCATGTCAAAGGAGAAGCGGAACGGCTCGTTCGAGTCCATGTTGAACACATCATGGAGCACTTTCAGCCGTTCGTAGCCGGACAGCGGCTCGGTCTTCACACCGAGGGTTTTGAAATTGTTGAGGATGTCCGTCTCAATCCGATCCAGCTTGGCCTTCGCCATACGCAGGGAGTCGGCCTCAATGCCGAAGGTAATGTACTTGCGCTTGATGAGGCCGTTGTTGCCCTTCGTGAGCTGGTTTTGCAGCATCTCGGAATACTCGCTGCGGATGTCGTTGAACTCGTCATCCTGCTCCGGGATGTTGATCTGCTTCTTGAACTCGCTGATGCTCGTCCTCTGGTTGATGAAAGAGAACTGGACAAAAATCGAGCTGTCAAAGTAGTTCAGAAAGTCGCACCAGTTCTCGAAGATAGCCGTCTTGTCCTCGTTCTGGGCGAGCTGATAGTTGATGTCGTTGAAACGGATAGTCTTTGTATAAAGACGGCTGTTGACCTTGCAGATGCCGTCGCGGCACATCTCCACATAGGGGATGGTCTGCTGCGCCGATTTGCGGACTTTCTTTGCCTTCTTGTCCTTTTTCTTCTGCAGGACCAGCTTCTTCTTTTCCTCAGCGGAGAGAAGATCGCCGTACACCTTGCCGTTTTTGGTAAGCCGCTTAGGCTCTGCGGCCTTTTTCGTGCTGCTGTGCAATCTGCAATTCCTCCTTCTCTTTGATTTCCTGCTGGATCGCAGCGTATAGGTTGTTCGTGCGGTATGGCCGCACTTTATCCCTCAGAAACATGGACTTGATCACATGACCGAGGATTTTTTCAGCCGGTTGCCCGTCCTTCTCATAGAGAGCGAAGAAGATAAACGGGAGCATGATGACCACCATCAGCATTGCCGAGGTGGAGATGCCGAGGCTGGGCTTAGTTAGGAAGAAGATCGGGACACCCGCTGCCGCAGCCAGCGCAAAGCAGATGAGCTGCCGCTTTGTCAGGTTGAACATGACCTTCGTCTTGACACGATTCAGATCCTTCGGAACCGGTACAAACGCCATTGGGAACCTCCTTTCCAAGAGTGATGCTGCATTCGACCTCATTGCCCCATACATCCCAGCCTTCGGGGGACTGGCGGGCGAAAAGTTCGATGCGCGGGACATCGCCCATGAGCTGGACGATGCGGTTTCGGGCTTCCTCCGGTTTCTTGGAGTGCTCTTCAATGTGGCTCATGATGACCTGATGCACACCGGGGCTTGCCCGTTTGGGATGGCCTTTCGTTGCAAGGATGCAGAGTTCAGCGTTTGCCCGTGTCCAGTACCCCATGCCCCAAAAGAGACTGTCGGACACCCGGTTCTGCTTGATCCAGACAAAAGCCGTCGTTTTGTATTCAAATCCCCATGCTTCAAGGACTTGGAACGCCTCCTGCATACAGGGGAAGGTAATCCACATGAAGAGCGCACAGTCTTTTGCTGCAAGCTCTCCAATAGGCAGAGCCTTGATGTCTTCAAGGCTCATGGTCGGGTAATGGCTTTCCGCTGAGCGGCCAAGCCCCTTCTTTGAGTAGACCTTGTACCGCCACGGAGGGTCGGCGTAGATCACGGAGTATTTCTTCAAGTTGACCCTCCTTTCTCAGTGGGCATTGAATAGTGACTTTGCAAGCGAACCTGTCTTGAACAGGGAGAAGCAAAGAATGACCGTATAAGCTGCCACCGAGAATAGCGCCGAGTGGATATTGGCTGCGATGATCATGTTGTTGATGAGCACGGCATAGATCGCAACGCACACCATGATGAGGAAGCCTTGGAATGCCAGCGCGAACAGCCCTTTGAGGTAGTTCGTGCCGATGCTGCCCCATTCGCGGTTGCTCATCGTCGCAATGGGAATGGGCGCGATGCTCACGGTGCAATAAATCTCAATCATACGGCCATAGAGAATGACCGTGATGAGAATGGACATGATCTTGAGGCACAGGCTGATCAGCAGCGTCTCTATGGACAGGCCAAGCAGTTCGCCAATACCCATCGTTTCCATGCTGGCGCGCATTTGTTCAAGAGTGGATTCGATGTCGATGTTCGTGTCGCCGCTTATGACACCGGCTGCACCGGCTACGACATTCTGACCGATGTCGAAGACCGCCATCACAATGTCAAAGGTATTGGTAACGAGGTAGATCGCCACAGCCGCCTTGAAGAACCACTTGAAGAACATCCATGTGTCCATGTCATGCAAGTTGTTTTTCTCGGTGATCATGGAGATCAGCTCGTAACACAGGACAAAGGTGATGATGATACCAGCGATGGGGACTATCACATTTTCGGATAGTCCCCGGATCATCTGGTATATGCTGCTATCCCATGAAGAGGGCGTTTTGCCTACCTCAGCAGCTATCGTCCCTACCTTGTCGTTGACATCGGTGAACATATTGGTCATGTTGCTTTCAATCCAGCCGATCAGAAGCTCTTTTATGGCTTCCTCGATTTTTTCAAGGATAAATCCCAATATTTCACCACCTTTCGGTTATGCTGGGGCTGCCGGATCAGAACAGGCCAGACAGGAGCGGGATAAGGGTCGTGCCGATGAGTACCACACCACCACCGGCCATCAACTGCTTGATTCCTTGGCTCTTGGCACCGGGATTGTCATTGCCGTACCCCTCCATGAGGTTGACCACGCCCCACACGGCAAGGCCAGCGCCAAGGGCGACAACGAGGGTCTGCAAAACGGTAACTGCCTGATTGATAAATTCCATAAATGACCTCCTTATGTTGGAAATTGATTAAAAATGAAGGGAGAGCGCGGCATTTCGCGCCCTCCCATGTGGACACGCGAACCGGTGATCAGAACAAACCGGACAGCAGGGGGATGAGGGTCGTGCCGATGAGTACCACGCCGCCACCGGCCATCAACTGCTTGATGCCCTGGGACTTGGCACCGGGATTGTCATTGCCGTACCCCTCCATGAGGTTGACCACACCCCACACAGCCAGACCGGCACCGAGGGCAACAACGAGCGTCTGAAGGACCGTAACCGCCTGATTGATAAATTCCATAGAGTGACCTCCTTGATTTTTGAGTGTGAATGATTGAAAATGGGTAAAAAAATAGAAGCCCCGTCATTGTTCTGCTTTGGGCATTGCCCATGCGCAGTGCATGACGGGGCTTCAATCGGCTTCAACCTCTCCCATGTCATAGAGGTCGAAGGTTTGGGTGGGCTTGACTACCAGCTTGTGAGAACGGTATTTCTCGATGTCAAAGGCGTTGCGCTTATCGTAGTCGGACAGCATTTTGTATTTTGGATGCTTCGTAATGTCGTACTTGTCACTGAGAAAAGGTCTCACGCCTCTAAGCTGCAAAATACATTTGCCGCCGTCCATGACAGCGATTTCGTCCTCCGACATGAGCTGCTTGCCGGTCTTCTGATAGTTCAGGCCGTATGAGTTGTTGGTCGAACGGGTTTCTGATGTGTTATATAGGTCGATTGTCTCCTTTCCGAGGATTTCACTGAGTTCCTTCAAAGTGGATTTTTCCTTGCCGCCGAGGAAGAGCGTACAGTCGCAGTTGCCGACAATCGTGTCCGCCGCGTCCTTGTAGATGGTCTTGAGCTGGCTCTGGGACTGCAAGATGATGGATGCTGAGATTTCCCGGCTTCGGATCGTAGCAATCAGTTTGTCGAATTTCGGGATTTGACCGATGTTCGCAAACTCGTCGAGCAGACAGCGCACATGGACGGGAAGCCGCCCATTGTAGACATCATCCGCCTTGTCGCAGAGCAAGTTAAAAAGCTGGGAGTACATAATCGCCACGACAAAGTTGAAGGTATCGTCGGTATCAGAGATAATGACGAACAGCGCCGTCTTGCGGTCGCCGATGCAATCCAGCTCCATCTCGTCGTAACTCATCAGCTCCCGCAGCTCCGCGATGTCAAACGGGGCGAGCCGTGCGCCGCAGCTAATCAGGATCGACTTGGCGGTTTTGCCAGCGGCTAACTTATATTTACGGTATTGCTTGACCGCGAAGTGGTCAGGGTCGCGCTCTTCCAGTTCATCGAACATGAGGTCAACGGGATTTTTGAAAGTCTCGTCATCCTCTCTGGCCTCCGAAGCGTTGATCAATTCGAGCAAGGTAGTGAAGTTTTTCTCGTGTTCTGGCGCTTCGTACCAGATATAGCCGATGAGGGCGGTATAGTAGAGCTTTTCAGCCTTGACCCAGAAATCCTCCCCGGACTTATCGCCATCTCCCTTCGTGTTGACGATGATCGTATTGACCAGTTTGAGGATGTCTTTTTCGCTGCGGATGTAGGCGAACGGGTTGTAGTGCATGGATTTTCGGAAGTTGATCGTATTCAGCGACTTGATGATATAACCGTTTTTCTCAAGCATCTTTCCGCATTCGACCAACACTGTACCCTTGGGATCAGTGACCACATAGGAGCTGTGCATCTGCATCAGGTTGGGCTTCACGAAGAAGCGGGTCTTACCCGAGCCGGAACCACCGATGACAAGGATGTTCTTATTCCTCGCGTACTTCGGCTGCTTCGGACGGCTGTTCATGGTCAGCCCTTCGGTCTGGGTGAGAATGACATTGTTGGAAAAGTCATCATCCATGTAAGGCCGGATGTCTTCCGGTCGTCCCCAACGCGCTGACCCGTATTCCTCCCCTTGGCGGAATTTCTTGCGGTTTTTGCCTTTGATGTAGACGGCCAGCTTGAGCAACGCGCCTCCGGCCACACCAATGAGAAGGTCTACTGGATGAAAGCTGGGGAGCGGATTAGCGAACGCTGCGCCGAAATTGGCAAAGCCGCCGGTGAGCTTGTCGATGAACTCTGTGCCGGGAGCCAGCCGGAAGACTGCCGCCAGCTTATCCACAAAGTAGAAGGCGAACACATACGGGAGATTGAGAAGGACGAGCTTTTTGATGTCGAGTTTCTTTTTCATAGCTCAACGCCCCGATCCTTCGTCTTAACCTTGACCTTCTCCTTGTGCTGGGCTTTAGACTGCTCCCTGCTGCGGGAGAGCTTCTGCTTGAGGGATTGCTTTTCTTTCTGCTTGACCGTCTTGGCGGAAAACTCCTTGAACGCCTGAGTCATCACATCCACATCCCGGCCTTTGAAGAAGACGAGATAGCGCGGCGGCTGCTCAGAGGTGTCTTTCTTGAGCGCGTAGTCGATCCCGTACTTGTTCGCTGTACGCTCGAAAGACTTGATGTTTCCGTCGGTCACTTCGATGTTGCTGATTGCGGCGTTCTGCTCGACAAGGTGCTTGATGGACTGCTTGCCCCGGTAGGTCTTGGGCTGAGAGGCTTGCTTTTCGGCCTTTTCAATTTCCTCAATGAATTTGGCGAGCGCCTTTTTCAGCACTTCCGCAGTGATCCTGCCGCCCTTAATGGCAATCGCAACAACTTTGGTATTTACTTCATCCTGCATGGGGACCTCCTTTCTGAGATTTGCGGGGCAATCCCGTCACTAAGGCGGGACACCGTGTAAAATGTGGATCATGTTTTCATCTCACCCCCTTGAAGTTGATTAAGAATGCTTACGCATCAGCCTTTCCCGTGAAAATCGTAGTTCACGCGGGCTGAATAGTAGTTGTCTATGGTCAGCGAAGCGTTGTATAACGCCGTGAGCAGATATGCCCGGATGTTCCGAATGTCGGAAGGGCAATCGTTCATCGCTTGGAGCACATAGTCAATGTGGCCGCTGTCCAGCTTGAGGAAGCGTGATTTGACCACCGGCTGCGGCATATCTTCTCCGTTGATACGGATGGTGGGGCTTGTGGAGCAGACGGCATCCAGCATGATCTCGACAATTTCATTTACCCGGTCAAGGTCATAGTGCCTGTCCTGAGAGCGGATGTCGATCTCAAGGTTATCCCGGATCAATTCCCTGTATTGCTCCCGTTCATCCATCCTGTCCATCCCATCAAGATTGATAGATTGATACTTATTCAGAGAGTTATTTCTTTGGTTGTTAATTACTTGATTGGTATTTAATTGTGCGGGATTTTCCCCATGTGGGTTTTCCATGTGTGGATTATCCATATCTGGATTATCCACATCTGGATTTTCCCTGTGTGGAGAAACCGGTTGTGGCTGTTCGTAAATCTCAAAGACCGTGTTGCTCATCCTGCCCTTGGCGTCGCGTTGCCTGTGACGGATAAGGTAGCCGTGATCTTCAAGCTCCCTGAGAGCTGCCAGAACAGCATCGGGGCCTTCCTTGCAGATCGCCGAAAGACCTTTCGTTGAGAACTGCCAGCCATCGTTGAAGGACAGCATTTTGGAGAGTAGCCCCACGGCCTTGAGGGACAGGGTTTTATCCCTGAGATGGTAATTTGCCATGACCGTGTAGCCACGGTTTTTGTTGACGCGATAGACTGCCATGCGGTTATCCCTCCCTTGCCATCACCGGCTGACAGCGCAGCGTTGACAGCTTCACCGGGGAATAGGGACATTCCTCGAAGACACAGGTTTGATATTTCCAGTAGGGACGATGGAAACAGCACGACCGACATTCCGGGCAGATCCCGTCGCATCCGCTGTCATAGTGGTTGTGGCCGGGTACCTCCTTCATGAGGGCTTCAAAGGCTTGCAGCTTACCGGCTGTCATGTAGCTCATTTTGTTTTCTCTCCTTTCCTCGCCGCACCGCCGTCATCTGCAAGAGGCAGATTGTTCCAGCTTTCGGGCAACAAAAAAAGAGGGTTTGCTTCATGCTCCGAATTGGAGAATGAAACAAACCCTCTTAGCTTTTCAGATATTCAGATGATTTCTCGGATGGTATGGATGATGCCGAGCAGCAGCCCAACAATCAGGGCGAGTCCGCCGATAAGACCGCCGATGATGATGTTGAGTGCGAAGATTCCTACTGTGCCGGATATGCCGTAACCGAAGGGGACGAGCCAGAGACACATCCTGCGGATGCCGAATGGGAAGCCGACACAGAGCCACATCAGGAAGTAGTCACATACGCCGTCCGCCATATAGACCGGCTTGAAGAATGCGGCAAGACAAAGGGCAATCAGCAGAGGAAGCAGCACTTCCTTGAGAAAAGTCTTCACATCCTCACCCTCAATCCCTGCAAATCGTCCGTGCGGATGCCGACCAGATACCAGTCCGCAGCCATTTCGATCCGGGTGGGTTTCCACTTGCCCCTGACCATGACATCGAAGCATTCCCCGCAGTGCAGACCGCCGTAGTAGCAGTCAAGGTCAAAGCGAATGTCGTACCGATCCGTTGCGTGGTCATAAACCAAAGTTCCCTGTTTCATGATGGACTCCTTTCGTTGTGGGCAGCGCAACGGGAAGGGCTTATGCAGTGTACCTCCATAGCCACCGCCAGCCGGTTTTGATCCTGTGCGCCGATTGTTGAGCGATTGTTCCTCTTTTAGGTCAAAAAAGAAGGGACTAAGCCAGAATCCCTTGATTTTCAAGGTCTTTCTGATTTAGTCCCATTATCGCACAACAATCTTTCGTGACAATGCAGTTTACTTTTCCGGCTTCCACATCGTCCATCATGCGCTGAAAATCCGGGCGTTCAAAGTTCGTCCCCGACCAGCCATCGTCCACATACTCACCGACTACATGAAGCCCCTGTTCCTTTGCGTACTGTTGCAGGATTGTCCGCTGTGTTTCAATGCTTACGCTGTCACCATAGTTTTCATCGTCCCGGCTCAATCTCATATAAAGCGCCGTGTTGTAAATCGTAGTATTG